>ENA-UPTF01001966-UPTF01001966.1-marine-metagenome-genome-assembly--contig:-NODE-1966-length-12343-cov-3.914398_pt1 | contig 12343 bp, 10 predicted proteins | sample MGYA00238166_ERZ767019 | MGnify/ENA primary metagenome ERZ767019 (study PRJEB28930, sample SAMN06266391) | marine metagenome | isolation source: Sea water from 250 m depth | place: Atlantic Ocean... | reverse complement strand
ATCTAGAAAAAAGTCAAAAAGAACAAAATCTAGAAAAAAGTCAAAAAGAACAAAATCTAGAAAAAAGTCAAAAAGAATCAAAAAAGAAAAGAAAACAGAATCTAAAGAATTAGTTTTTAAAGTACCAAAAAAATGGTCTAAAAGTGCATACGTTAACAAAAGTCAGTATGAAAAGAAGTATAAATTGTCAATTAAAGATAACGAAAATTTTTGGAAAAAAGAGGGAAAAAGAATTAATTGGATCAGACCTTATACAAAAATAAAGGATATTAAATACAGTAAAACAGAAGTTAGAATTAAATGGTATTATGATGGAACTCTTAATGCATCAGCAAATTGTATTGATAGACATTTAAAAGATAAGAAAAATAAAACTGCAATTATTTGGGTTGGTGATGATCCAAAAGATTCCAAACAAATTAGTTACAAAGAACTTCATAAAAATGTGTGCAAGACTGCAAATGGTTTAAAAGAACTCGGAATAAAAAAAGGCGACAGAGTAACTATCTATTTGACTATGATTCCTGAGTTGGCGTACGTAATGTTAGCTTGTGCAAGAATTGGCGCAATTCACTCTATAATTTTCGGTGGTTTTTCTCCAGATTCAATAGCTGGAAGAATTAATGATTGTAAGTCAGATTATATTGTTACTGCAGATGAGGGAGTAAGAGGTGGAAAAATTATACCTTTAAAAAAAATTGCAGATGAAGCTTTGCAAAATTGTCCGAATGTAAAAAAATGTATTGTAGTAAAAAGAACAGGAAACGAAGTTAATTGGATTGATGATAGAGATGTTTGGTATGATGAAATAACAAGAACAGCTTCTGACAAATGTGAACCTGAAGAAATGGGCGCAGAAGATCCACTATTTATTCTTTATACTTCTGGATCTACTGGAAAACCAAAAGGGGTTCTTCATACCACAGGGGGTTATATGGTTTATGCCTCTTTAACTCATCAATATATTTTCAATTATAAACAAAATGATATTTACTGGTGCTCTGCAGATATTGGATGGGTTACTGGACATAGCTATATTATTTATGGTCCTCTTTCAAATGGCGCGACAACCATAATGTTTGAAGGGGTTCCAAATTATCCTGATACTTCAAGATGGTGGCAAATAATCGATAAATATAAAGTTAATATTTTTTATACTGCACCAACAGCATTAAGAGCTCTAATGAGGGAAGGTGAAGGGCCTGTTAAAAAAACTAGTAGAAAATCTTTAAAACTCTTGGGTACAGTTGGGGAACCAATTAATCCTGAAGCTTGGCTTTGGTATTATAAAATTGTTGGAGATTCTAGGTGCCCTATTGTTGATACTTGGTGGCAAACGGAAACAGGTGGAATATTAATTTCTCCTCAACCTGGAGCAATCGATCTTAAACCTGGCTCAGCAACTAAACCATTCTATGGGATTAAACCAGTTATTGTTAACGAAAAAGGAGAAACTTTAAAAGGCGCATGTAGAGGAAGATTGTGTATGGCTCAATCGTGGCCCGGACAAATGAGAACTGTATATGGTGATCACCAAAGATTTATAGATACTTATTTCTCACAATTTGATGGAAAATATTTTACAGGAGACGGATGTAAACGAGACAAAGATGGCTATTACTGGATTACTGGTAGAGTAGATGATGTTATTATTGTATCAGGACATAATTTAGGAACAGCAGAAATTGAAAGTGCCTTTGTGTCCCATACAAAAGTTGCTGAAGCTGCTGTAGTTGGTTGTCCTCATAATATTAAGGGTAATGTTCTTTACTGTTATGTAACTTTAAATGCGGGTGAAAATCCCAGTGGAGATTTAGAAAGAGAGTTAAAACTTTGGGTAAAAAAACAAATTGGTGCGCATGCTTTTCCTGAATTTATACAATTTGCACCAGGATTACCAAAAACTAGATCTGGAAAAATTATGAGACGTATTTTAAGAAAAATTGCTGCCAATGAACATCATAATCTGGGTGATACTACAACCTTAGCAGATCCATCGGTGGTGGAATCTTTGATAGAAAATAGAAAAATTAAATAATTTTTATTTAGAATTAAATTTACTAGTTAGTTTTTTAAAATCAATTTGTATATTATTCCATTTCAATAACATTGAATTTAGAACAATTTTTTTATCTAATTTTTTCAATTCATCAGCAATAGGTGCCCAGTGATAAAGAGAATTGCTGCTATAATTAAATGGTTCTGAATCACAATAATTTGTCCAGTTCATTTTTTGATATCTTGAATTAAATTCCCTTGTCGCGTTTTCATATGCTTCTAAATTCATTCCATTGGCTTTTTCTGTATTTAGAATTTCAAAAAAAATTCTATTTGACTCTTCTATCTTTGAAAAATTTCTCTCTTTGTACAAATAAGAGAAACAAAAAAATGTACAATCAACTAACGAAGCTGCATATATATGCCACTTGGCAATATTAATTGAATTTAAAAAATCTTTATCCTCAAACATTAGTACATGCTTAGCTCCCATCCTTGTTTTTAAATATCCGTACAATGTCAGCTGACTTACAAGAGACGATTGTTCTTGAATAAATTTTTTAACCTGCTCTGTGTTCCTAATTTGACGGTATTTAGAGAATACCCGTTTAAAGGGAAGTAGGTATTTTTCAATATCTTTAAGATTCAATTTCACGTTGTATTCCTAAAACTACCAAACTATTTTCCTTATTAAAAGGGTATCATATTAAGGTCTTATTGGGTTTTTTAACTTTTAATTGATGTTGTATTGGGTATGCTCGCGCATTACTCTTAATAACTAAAGGGAGGAAAGACATGTCAAACAAAGAAGCGCATTGGACGAAGACTAGAAACCATATGTGGGTAACATTGGCGATCTGGTTCTTCTTCTCAATAGTAATATTTATGTTCGGCGAGTCGGTTAATCAAGCATCGTTTCTTGGCTATCCATTGGCTTATTATATGTCAGCGCAGGGATCACTTCTTGCGTTCGTAATTTTAATCTTTTGGTTTGCTAACAAACAAGAGAAGATCGACAACGAACACGGATATGGTGGCGAAAAGGAGGATGACTAATGTTTAAAGGTGGTTTTATACAAAACCTTCCCAAGATCTACGGTTTATACACTGGTGGATTCATAGTTTTCATCTTATTGATGGCAATTTTGGAATCAGCTGGTGTTAGCGCAGCAAATATAGGAATTATGTTTGTGGCCTTTACAGTGTGTATATACGCATTGATTGGTTACTTATCTAGAACTATTCAAGTTGACGCTTATTACGTAGCGGGAAGACAAGTACCAACGGTATTTAATGGAATGGCGACAGCAGCTGACTGGATGTCAGGTGCATCGTTCGTTGCAATGGCTGGTGGTATTTATTTTGGTGGCTATACTTACATGGCATTCTTAGTTGGATGGACTGGTGGATACGTATTAGTATCAACTCTTCTAGCACCATATTTAAGAAAATTCGGTTGTTATACTGTGCCAGACTTTATTGGAACTAGATACGGCGGAGCTCTACCGAGATTCTGTGCGACGCTAGTACTAGTATTGGCTTCATTCACTTACGTGACTGCACAAATTAATGCTACTGGAACAATTGCATCAAGAGCTTTACAAATTCCATTTGAACTTGGAGTTTGGGTTGGTCTAATTAGTATTTTATTGTGCTCTATGTTGGGTGGTATGAGAGCAGTAACTTGGACGCAAGTAGCTCAGTATATCGTGTTAATTATAGCGTACTTAATCCCAATATTTTGGATGGGTAATAAGTTAGGAAACGTATTCCCACACTTTATGTTAGGTGATGAAGTTCAACGTTTAGCTGCTCTTGAAGCAGAATACGGTCTAATAAAAAACAGTGCTGCGGACATTAAGTCTGCGGGTGTACCAGGTGGATTAAAATATATTTCTAATCCTCACTCTGCTGTACCTGCGGGTGGAATGGCTGTATGGAAATACTTATCGCTTGCGATCTGTATGATGGTTGGAACTGCATCGTTACCTCATATCTTAATGAGATACTTTACAACTCCTTCTGTTAAATCAGCAAGAAAATCAGTGGCATGGTCACTGTTCTTTATCTTCTTGCTATATTTCTCAGCGCCTATGTTAGCAACACTATCTAAACTACAGTTAATGGATCCAAACTTACCTACTGCAATCATTGGTAAATCGATTTCAGAGGTTCAAAGTATTCCATGGGTTCAAAACTGGAGCGCAGTAAAACAAGTATTTATTGCAGACTTCAACGGTGATGGAATATTACAGTTGAACGAATGGTTTATGAGAGGTGACGTAGTAGTATTAGCGACTCCTGAAGTTGCTGGATTACCTTACGTTATTTCTGGATTAGTTGCTGCAGGTGGTATGGCTGCTGCCATGTCAACTGCCGATGGATTAGTTTTGGCGATATCAAACTGTTTATCACATGATATCTATTACAAAATTATAGATCCAAAAGCTGACGTTAGAAAAAGACTGATCGTAGCTCGTGTACTTCTAGTAGTTATCGGTGCTCTAGGTGCTTATATCGCATCAATGAGACTTACTGGTATATTAGGAGCAGTAGCTTGGGCATTCGACTTTGCAATGTCAGGCTTATTCTTCCCACTTGTACTTGGTGTATGGTGGAAGAGAGCTAATACTGCTGGTGCGGTTGCAGGAATACTTGGAGGTTTAGCTGCTGGTACAGCATATCTAATTTATGTTGGACCTAAGTTTATGGCTAACACTCCATGGCTTGGAATTGACCACTTAAGATTTGGTATTGTTGGAGCTGTAGTGAGCTTAGTTTGCATAGTTGTAGTAAGCTTAATGACTAAAGCACCTGATGCTGCCACTCAGAAGATGGTTGATGACGTTAGGGTTCCTAGCGGAAGAGCTATTCTTGGAAAACAACACTAAATAAATTATTATTTTTAAAGAAGGGGCGATTTATTCGCCCCTTTTTTTTTGCTTTTAGCAAGGAATTTCCCGTGTTAACTTAGATCATGCCAATTTGGGTATTAGTTTTAGATTACATCTTAGGAATTATAATGTGGACTTTAATAGGAAGATCCGCAATGAATATTTTTCAAAGGGAAGATTCAAACTTTTTTTTTATGAAAGCTTTTGTTAGATTAACTAACCCTGTTATAAAACCGTTTAGATTTATCACGCCAAATTTTATGATACCAATTTTTGTTCCGCTATATGTTGCATGGTTTTTTTATATGTTTAGATTCTATGTAATGCCCTATGTTTTGGGATATGACGTCATGGGCATGTTATCTTTTCCCTTAGAAAGTGATATTGCAAGAGAAATTTACCGTTTATTTAATAGATAAAAAATGACTGCAAAGATTTACTCTTTAATACTTTTTTTAAGCCTGTACTGGTTTGTGTGTATATACATAGGATTCAAAACTCAGAAGCAAGTAACAGTACCAGTTGATTATTTTATTTTTGGTAGACAGGTTCCAAGCTGGTCTTACATCACTATTGTGACCGGAACAATATTTTCTGGTTGGATATTTTTTGTACAACCAAGTTTAATTTTTATTAATGGGTTGTCATTTGCTATGACATCCTTGTTTGTTATTGCTATTCCTTTAATTGGAATATTGTTTTCAAAAAGACAATGGATGTTTTCAAAAAAATTTGGTTTTGTAACACCCGGTGAGATGATCGGAACTTATTTTAAAAGTGATATTCTGAGAGTCTTAGTTGTGATTGTAACTTTAGGTTTTGCCATTCCATTTATTGCAATGCAACTTTACCTTGGCGGATTGCTAATAAGTATTTTATCCGATGAATTAATTGGTCCTGGATCAGCAGCTATTTTGGTAGGAGCTGTAATGATGATTTATTTAAATTTGGGTGGTATTAGATCTATAATTTATATTAATGCATTCCAATTTCTATTTTTTATTTTTGGAATAATTTGTATTGGATTTATTACTTATGACTTTGTTGGCGGTTGGGATTTATTAAATGAAAGTTTATCAAGAATTGCAAGCTTAAAAGAAAATCTTTTCAATATAAAAGAGAGTTATGAAGCTTATCTTTCTGTCCCGGGTACAATAAAAAGTGTAGATCTATTGGACGATAGTTTGTCATACAATGGGATATGGACTACTTCAATGATTTTAACATTTGTATTTGCATTAACAGGCATACAAATGTCTCCTAATGTTTCAATGTTAACTTTTGCTAGCAAAGAAGTTAAATACTTTGGAACTCAGCAAATATGGTTTTCAGCTTTTTTGATGGGTTTTTTATTAATATTTTTTACAGCTGGAATAGGAGCCGGTTCAATTTTATTAGGTGGAAATTATATTGTTAATGAAAGTGGGAACAATATATCAAACATTATTCCTGCTAATATATTTCCTAATGAGATTGAAAGCCTAATACCACATCTTATAAATCTTATAGGAGAATATTCTATTATTTTTTTTTCTATCTTAGGAATTTGTGCCATATCATCTGTTCAAGCAACAAGTTCTCTTTATTTAACTTCTAGCGCTATTGTTACAAGAGATATTCTAAAAAGATTCTTTTTTAGAAACATGAATAATCAAGAACAGATCTTCTCTTCCAGAATAACACTAATGGTTCTTTTTGTTGTTTCGTTGCTCTTGGCAGCTAGATTCGGTGACGAAATTTTTAGTCTTGGAAGTTTCTCTCTCGCTATAGCTTGTCAGATGTTTGTTCCACTAATTGCGATGTGTTATATTTCGTGGTTAACGGCGCAAGGAGTTTCTCTAGGTATTGTTGTTGGTATAATTGCTGTATTTTTTACAGAAAGCGTGGGACAAATAATATTTGGTGATTTAATTGTTTGGAACAAGTGGCCTTTAACAATTCATTCTTCTGTTTGGGGTCTAGCTTTTAACATCGCTGCTGCAACGGCCATATCTTTTATTACACAAAATACAAAAGAAACTAACCATAAATTTAAATTTCACGATTTCATTAATGATCATAAAACTTATGCGCTCAGTAGAAGAAGTTTAAAACCAAGTGCTTGGATTATCACAGCTGCTTGGATATTTTTTGCTTTGGGGCCAGGTTTGATCATGGGAAATGAGCTATTCGGTAAGCCGGTCAATGTGGAAAGTTGGTCATTTGGCATGCCATCAATTTGGGTATGGAATATAGTTTTTTGGATCTTAGGCATACTATTAGTTTGGTTTTTGGCTATTAAAATGGAGATGTCAACCTCACCAAATAAAACCATTGTTTCTCAAGTAGAAGATGTTGGCAGTCTCAGAGGATAAAGTATTTTTTTGACATCAAAAAATTAAAAACTATAAATAAATAAAGATGGCTAGTTCAATAAAAATTTCACCTTCTATTTTATCTTCCAATTTCAGTAAACTGGGAGAAGAGGTTAAAGCTTTAGAAAAAGCTGGTGCCGATTATATTCACGTAGATGTTATGGATGGTCATTTTGTTCCCAATTTAACAATTGGGCCTGATGTAATAAAACAAATAAGACCCTTTAGTAAGAAGATTTTTGATGTTCATTTAATGATTTCACCCGTAGATAAATATATTGAACAATTTGCAAGTGCTGGAGCTGATATTATTACTTTTCATCCAGAAGCAACAAAGAGTACTGGAGAAACAATTAAATTAATAAGAAAGTTTAAAAAAAAAGTTGGTATATCTCTCAAGCCTAAAAGTGAAGTCAGCCTAATAAGAGATTATTTGGATAAAATAGATTTAGTATTGATAATGAGTGTAGAGCCTGGTTTTGGGGGTCAAAAATTCATGCCAGAAGTGTTACCAAAATTAAAAGAATTAAAAAAAATTATAGATCAAAAAAAATATAATGTGGATTTAGAGATAGATGGAGGCATAAATTTTCAAAACTCAAAAGCTGCAAAAGAGGCTGGGGCCAATATACTTGTTTCAGGATCAACAATATTTAAAGAAAATAGTGGTGACTTAAAAAAGAATATCAATTTACTTCGTGAAAACTAATAAATGACTAGTGCAAAAAGTATTTATATTTATTTTTTATCTATAAAAAAACTAACAATTAGACTAATTAAAGAATTTTTTTTTTCTACCAGTTTGTATAATAAATTATTAGATTCAAAAATTCCATCCAGATTTTTCTTTTATCCTAATCCATATTTGTTATCTCCTTTGTTAAATCACAAAGATTTGTTAATTAAAATCTCACATGAAGATGTAACAAATTTTTGGATAAATATTTTAAAAAACAAAGAAAAAAAAAGTATACATAATTTTTTATGGTTAAATTTAGTTGATAGAAAAAATGAGTCTAGAATAATTAAAAAGATTATAGAGGAATGGATATTACAATATCATAAATACAAAAAAGATATATGGAGTGATGGCTTAATCAGTCTAAGAATTATTAGTTGGATTTCTAATGCTGATGTTATTCTAAACAATAATCAGAAGGATTTTAATGAAACTTTTTACAAATCTCTTATTAGACAAATAAATTTTGTAAGAAAAAATTTAAAAAATATATCCGATGAAAATAAAAAAATATCTTCTATCAGTGCAATTATACTATCTGGCTTAGTATTTCGAGAGTATTACAATAATTACAAAATAGGCTTAAAAGAACTCAAAAAATTAATTGAAAGTTTCTTTGATAAAAATGGTTTTCCTAAAAACAGAAATTTTGAAAATTTAGTTACATTTGTACAATATTTTGTACTTGTAAAAGAATGGATAAAGGGTGGCCAGGAAGAAGTTCCTGATTATCTGGAGGATATAATTGAAAAAAATTTAGTATGTCTTAATTCTTTAAATGGTCCACTTAAAAAACTACCACTATTTAATGGCTCTACTGAAAAAAATTTAGAAGATTTTTTACAATATTTAGATAAACTTAATTATAATTTTAAAAAAAATTTGAAATCTGTTGGAGAGGTTCAAATTATTAAAAATAAAAAATCAACTTTATATTTTGATTCTGGAGAACCCCCAACATATCAATTTTCAAAAGACTACCAGTCAGGACCTCTGTCATTTGAATATTCAAATGATGGTGATAAAATAATTACAAATTGTGGTTATGGAAGAAAAATATCAAAAAAAATTCAACTTTTGAGCAAATTTACTTCTGCTCAATCCACGCTTTGCATCAATAATACCTCGGTTGTAAAATTTAAAAAAAACACCCTGGTCAATAAGGCCTACGGCTCAACGATAAGTAACTCATTCAAAATTTTTGATGTTGATAGAGCAGAGGATAAAACAAATATTATTATTTCTGCAACACACAATGCCTATCTAGATAAATTTGGATATTTGCATAAAAGAACTATTAAATTTTTTAAAAAGAACAATGACATAATAGGAAATGATCGTTTGATTAAAAAAAACGGCAGTTCAAATGTTGAGTTCAGCATTAGATTTCATCTATATCCTGGAATAAATACAGTAAAGACTATAAGTGGAAAAAGTATACTTTTACAAATTAATAAAAATAAATCCTGGATGTTTTCGTCTGAAAATCGAAAAATCAATATAGAAAAAAGTTTATTTTTAGGAGGAAACAAAGCATTAAATAATCAATGCATAGTAATTTATGGAAACACAGAGGATGAAGATGTTAATGTTGAATGGAAATTAAAAAAAGCCAGTTAAATTAATGTCTCAAAAAATAAAAAATGCTCTGATATCCTTATCTGATAAATCCAAAATAGAAAGAGTATTAAAGGTACTTCAAAAATATAAAATAAACATAATTAGTTCTGGTGGAACTTGTGGAGAAATAAAAAAGCTCGGATACAAATGTACCGAGATCTCAAAATATACTAAATTTAGTGAGATGCTTGATGGAAGGGTAAAAACTTTGCACCCTAAAATCCACGCAGGAATTCTTAGCAAAAGATCCAATAGCAAACATAGAAGAGAAATGAATAGAAAGAAGTTTAATTATATAGATTTAATAATTGTAAATTTTTATCCTTTTGAACATACAATACAAAAAACCAAAAATTTAAAAAAAATTATTGAAAATATAGATATAGGTGGCCCAACAATGGTAAGGGCTGCAGCAAAAAATTTTCACGATGTTTCAATTATCACAGATAAAAAAGATTATAACTCCCTTATAGGTGAGCTTAATAAAAATAAAGGTGCTACAAGCTTAAAATTTAGAGAACAAATGGCTAGTAAAGCCTTTGGATTAACGGCTTACTACGACTCTATGGTTTCAAATTGGTTTAACAAAAAACTTAATATAATTTTTCCTGAAAGAAAAACTATTTTTGGAAAAAAAATTACACAATTAAGATATGGTGAAAATCCGCATCAAAGAAGCAGCATATATATAAATGATTTGTTTGATGAAGAATTGGGCTTAAAAAAAATCAAAGGAAAAGCATTAAGTTATAATAATTATAATGATATATTTACTGGTCTAGAAATTTTATCGTCATTCAAAAAAACCGGATCAGTTATAATCAAACATGCAAATCCTTCGGGAGCATCCATTAATAATTCTCCAATAAAATCCTTTAGAGAATCTTATATTTCTGATCCGATAAGTTCATTCGGGGGAGTTGTGGCATGTAATTTTACAATTAATGAAAAAATAGCCAGAGAAATGTCCAAAGTATTTTTTGAGATTATATTAGCAAAAAAATTTGATAAAAGATCTTTAAAGATTTTAGGTTCAAAAAAAAATTTAATATTAATAGATATATCTAAATTTAAACATAAAAAAGAATATCAAGTTAAACAATTTGATAACTCATTTTTAATACAAGACAAAAATAAAATAATTTTTAAAAAGAAAGATCTAAAATTTGTTACAAAACTTAAACCAACCAAAAAAGAGATTGAATCTGCTAAATTTGCTTTAAATATATGTAAATTTGTTAAATCAAATTCAATTATAATTACAAATAATCTTTCAACTATAGGAATAGGGGCCGGCCAACCTAGCAGAGTTGATAGTTGCAAAATTGCTGTTCAAAAAGCGAAGCAGTTTCAACCGAAAAAACTCAAAAATTCTGTTGCCGCATCTGATGCTTTTTTTCCTTTTTCTGATGGAGTTAAAAAATTAATTAAGGCTGGTGTAAAAGTAATAATTCAGCCTGGTGGCTCTATAAGAGATAAAGAATCAATTTTAACAGCTAATAAAGCAAGAGTAAAAATGGTTTTTACAGGTGTTAGACACTTTAATCATTAAGAAATTTTATCAACTTTAGCGGCCAGAATAAAATCGCTTTCGTGCAAACCTTTGATAGCATGAGTAAAAATTTTTATTTTTGCATATCCCCAGCCAAACCAAATATCAGGATGATGACCTTCTTGCTCGGCTATCACGCCAACTTTATTTACAAAGTTTTGGCTCTCTAAAAAGTTTTTGAATTTAAAGTTTTTAATTAAATAGTAAATTTTATCATCGTCTGCTTTAACTTCCCAGCCATCAACCATTTTAAGATATTTGTGTATTTCGGTTATTTCAAATCCTGGAATACCGCCCTCGCAAGGAATACATTTTTTATCTGCTAAGTCAGTCATAAATTTGAGCCTTTCTTTTGGAGCGGGAGAAGGGAATTGAACCCTCGGCCTAAACGTTGGCAACGTTTCGCTCTACCACTGAGCTACTCCCGCTTATTTAAAAAAACATTATATTATAACTATTTTTAATAGGTCAAGAATAATAAAAAAACAGTATACTTGATCATATTGTAATCAGAATATAGAAATTCTTATGGAGAATATAAACATCAAGAAAATACTAGATTATTTTAAATCTGGAAAACTTGAGATAGCGAAAAAAGAAACGACTCTACTTATAAAAAAATTTCCCAATAATTATTTTTTGTATAACCTTTTTGGTGCAATTTTAGCTGGTCAAAAAAAATTAGATGAAGCCGTTATTTATTTTGAAAAATCTATACAAATTTCTCCTAATTATGCTGATACATACAACAATCTTGCTGGAGTACTTGCAGATCAAAAAAAATACGATAAGATCACTGTGTTGTCCGTGGCTCCCTTGCTAGGGGAAGCTATAAAACGAATTCACGAGGGCATGTCAGTGGGCGAATTGTTTGAACAGGTGAAATAAAATGGTGCTTGGCAAAGTATTCAGTTTCCTGACAGATTCCAACGAAAAGGCACTGAAAAGATTAACCCCGTTGGTCAATCAGATAAACTCACTGGAAGCAGAATTCAGGTCTTTTACCGACGAGCAGCTCAGAGCCAAGACCGAGGCATTCAGACTATCACTTACCCATGGAGCCACGCTTGATCAACTGCTACCAGAGGCATTTGCCGCCGTGAGAGAAGCAGCCGGACGCACGATTGGCCAACGACATTTCGATGAACAGCTAATGGGTGGCATTGTTCTACACCATGGCAAGATA
>ENA-UPTF01001964-UPTF01001964.1-marine-metagenome-genome-assembly--contig:-NODE-1964-length-12346-cov-3.682044_pt1 | contig 12346 bp, 8 predicted proteins | sample MGYA00238166_ERZ767019 | MGnify/ENA primary metagenome ERZ767019 (study PRJEB28930, sample SAMN06266391) | marine metagenome | isolation source: Sea water from 250 m depth | place: Atlantic Ocean | study... | reverse complement strand
GGATCCAGTGGTGGTGCTGCATCTGCACTTGCAGCCGGTTTGTGCACCCTCGCAACCGGCAGTGATGGGGGAGGTTCCATTCGTATACCAGCAAGTTTCACTGGTTTATTTGGTATAAAGCCATCTCAGGGAAGGATACCTCGTTATGGCGGTTACGGCCGGCCAGCAGCAAATCACTTTTCGCAGTCCGGACCCCTAAGCCGCACAGTTTTGGATTCCGCCAACTTACTCCAGGCGTTATCCGGAGTCGACTCGAGAGACCCCATATCAATTAGAGAGACAAATCCTAACTTCACTCGCGACCTCAAACAGGGTATCCAGGGACTACGCATAGGTTGGAGCGCGGATCTAGGTTATGCGGGCGTCGACCCAGAAGTTGTAGCATTAACCGAGGCATCTGCCAAATCGTTCGCAACTCTGGGAGCCAATATAGAAGAGGTTAATCTTTTATTGGGAGATCCCTTCGAAGCATTTTATGATGTTTTCAGCACCGCTACCTACACATCTTATGGTCACCTATTAGATGAACGAATAACTGACTTCACCGATTACGTCAGGAACACTTTACAACACGCCGCTGGATTATCAGCAGCAGATTTATCGACCTCACTCCTCCGAGTGGACCAAATCAGACGTCAAATGGAAATTTTCTTTGATGATTACGACCTCTTGCTGACCCCAACCATGCCTGTCACGGCCTTTCCAATCGAGGAAAGGCCGACCGTTATAGGTGGAAAGGAAGTAAACCCATTTTGGGGATATCTACCGTTTACTTTTCCTATCAACATGACTGGCCAAACGGCTGCAAATGTGCCCTGCGGGTTTTCACAGAACGGCATGCCTGTTGGGTTACATATAATTGCGCCCAAGGGCTCGGAGGCATTAGTTTTGAGAGCATCGTCGGCTTTTGAAATGATTAACCCTTGGATACATCACCGGCCTCCTGAACTATAGATTAGCCTGTTATGTAATCTGTTTCATTAATCTAAAATTATCAACCTATAGCGTCATACAAAATTTCAACAAGATGCCTTGCCACTCTACCTGTCCCATCTTGTATCTGTTGTCGGCAAGAGACACCCATGACGGCTACTTCCCAATCTGACTCTTTGGCATGTATGGCAGGAAACAAAGCTTCATTCCCGACCTTCATTGAAACATCGTAATGCTCTTTTTCATAGCCAAATGATCCAGCCATACCACAACACCCGGCTTCGATAAGTTCGACTTCGTACCCCGGGACGAGCTGTAGTGCCTTCATAGACGTCGCCGTACCCATCGCGGATTTCTGATGACAATGTGCCTGGAATAAAACTTTTTTCTCTATACTGGCCCAACTCAACTGTAATTTGCCTTCGTCGTGTAGACGTACCAAAAACTCATCTATCATGAAAGAATTGTTTGCCAGACTTCGAGATTTGTCCCCTTTGACCAGGTCGGGATATTCGTCTTTGAAAGTGAGTAAACAACTAGGTTCACAGCCAATGATAGGGATACCCTGATCAGCGTACTCGTACAACTTGCTTATGTTGGATGTCGCATTTGTTTTAGCCTCATCTAACAATCCTTTCGAGATCATAGGTCGGCCACAACATTCAGTATCAGACAATATCACCTTGAATCCAGCCGCTTCCAACAATGACACTGCAGCAATGCCAATCTGTGGATAATTGAAATTCATATACGTGTCGTTTAACAGAACAACCGTTCCGCTATCGAGCGCCCTACTACCCTCCACATGACGACGATTGAACCATTTTTCAAAAGTCTCCCGTACGAACTTTGGAGATTTTCTATTCTTATGTAACCCAAGTAGTTTTTGCGCCAATAAATTACCCAATGGATTGCCTGCCATCCAATTTGAGATCGGAGCTGTTCTCGAACCCCACTTATTGATGGTATTTATGTGTGCAAACACCTTATTCCTCAATGGAACACCATTAGCTTGCTGATATTGATCTAAAAACTCATATTTGAGTTTGGCCATATCTACACCAGATTCACACTCCGATTTACACCCCTTACACTCCAGGCATAGATCCATTGCTTCATATAGCCGACGACTCGTCATCGTTCCTTCAGGCAGAGTCCCAGACAAAGCAGCCCTTAACAGATTTGCTCTCCCCCTTGTCGAATGTTCTTCATCTCTGGTTGCAATGTAAGAAGGGCACATACTTCCATCTAATTTTCTGCAAGCGCCCATTCCATTGCACATTTCAACCGCACCGGCGAAGTCTGTATCGATAGAAAAATCTAGCTTACTAGGCAATTCTCTGGCTTTGTAATTGGCACCATAACGAAGATTTTGGTCCATAGGCGGACAATCTATGATCTTACCCGGATTCATGATTCCTTCTGGATCAAAGGTAGCTTTGAGCTGTTGAAATAGGTTATATATTTCAGAACCAAACATCTTTTCATTCCAGACACCCCGTACAATCCCATCCCCGTGTTCACCACTAAGTGAACCACCAAACTCTTTAACCAAATCACTTATTTCATCTGCGATAGACAGCATTTTGTCTATGCCTTCCTGACTCTTTAAACTGACCACTGGTCGTATATGTAAGCAGCCGACACTCGCATGTCCATAATAAGCCGCTTCAGTCGAGTGATTACGTACTATTTCATCAAAGCGCCTCACGAAGTCTCCCATGTTCTCGGGATCAACTGCCGTATCTTCAACAAATGGCAAAGGTTTGGCATCACCATGCATACTCATCAACAAACCCAGTCCATTCTTACGAACCGCCCAAACACTCCCTTGAGCAGATTTATCCAGGAGATTAACACATGCATACCCATGCCCTTTTCTGGACATGTCAGATTTGAGATTATCCATCTTACTTTGAAGCTCTTGCTCTGTTTCTCCATAAAACTCCACAACGAGCATTGCCCCAGGATTCCCTTCAATGAAAGACAAATTAGACCCTAAACCAGTAGAGGCCCGAGATCTCTCTAAAACATTTTGGTCCATGATCTCTATAGATGATGGAGAATGTTCTAAAATATCTTTAACAGCTTCACTAGCCCCGAAAATATCTCGGAAATGTACTACAGATAACGACGTCATAGTTGGGCAAGGAACTAGGTTGATCTTGACCTCTGTTACGGTGCAAAGAGTTCCCTCTGAGCCCACTACCATTTTTGTCAGATTAAAGGAAGAATCAGTCAAAAATTCGTCCAGATTGTACCCACTTACCCGTCTCATTATGTTCGGATAGGTATCACTTATATGAGACGAATTATCTTGAGCCAATCTGCGAACACCCCTGTATATATCTGACTCTAATCCATCTCCACTGAGTTTCGCCTCGAGTTCCCTTGCTTCTAGCGCATGGAAATGCGCCGGCCTTCCATCAGACAGAACAACATCTAATTCTTTTATGTGATCTAAGGTTTTCCCATAAATTACCGAATGGGCTCCACAAGTGTTGTTTCCAACCCCCCCACCGACGCAGGCTCGGCTCGACGTAGTGGGATCAGGGGCATACATAAGCCCGTAACGTTTCAACTGTCGGTTCAAGTCATCCAACACTATCCCTGGTTGCACCCGTGCCCACTGCTCATCCACATTCACTTCTATTATCTGATTAAGATACTTACTAAAATCGGTGACTATTGCGTGATTGACAGTCTGGCCTGCTAGGCTCGTTCCTCCTGCCCGTGGAAGGATTGGAACCTTATTAGTTTTCGCAACTTCCACGATAGCTAAAACATCTTCTACATTTCTCGGTATCACTACCCCTATAGGTTCCATTTGATAAATGCTGGCATCAGTGCTGTAAAGAACCCTGGAAAAGGGGTCAAATTTGACCTCACCACTAACTTTACGCCGCAATTCGTTGGCCAGTTCTTGGCGTTGACTACCGAGTATTCTTTCTGTAGTTGCAGTTGCCATTTCTCCCCCAATCAACATAGATCACACTTCAGGATATCAGAAAATATTATCCCATTAAGCAGGTACTATAGATCATATTTATGTTAGGTATCGAAGACTAAATAGTAAAACTTCATCCGGGCTTTATATTAAAAAATAATATAAACATTTAGGAAAATAATCGGGCTACATTTCAAGTTCCCAAATATCTTCCAGATTTCCTGATTAACACGGTCGTATGATCACCATGCTTTTTTCAGGACCTCCATCACCTGTTCAAAGGAGGTTATGGGAACCGGATTGTTACGCCCTGCACCATCTTCCATGGTTAATTCAGCTATCTCACGGAGATCTTCCATGGGTATTTCCAATTCTCTAAGACGATGGGGCATGTTCAATCCTAAGATAAACTCATCTACTACCCGATACGCGGCCTCCGCTACAGCGACGTCATCCATACCATCCGTCTGGATCCCCGCAGCACGGGCTAAGACTGCCTGCTGATTAGCCGAAGCAGACCGATTATATTCCATGACGTACGGTTGGGTAACACATGACGTATATCCGTGTCCTATGTCGTATTTCACTCCGATCACATGTCCAATCGCGTGACTTAACCCTGATCCAACAGTAGTAGCTCCCATCATCGACAACCAGGCGGCAACCAGGCAATTCAGCCGAGCGTCCAAATTATTATCATCCTCTCGGGAGACCGGCAGATATTTAAACAACAATTCAGCTGCTTTGGCTGCAGTAGCTTCGATAGCAGGTTGATTACCATTACAATATAAACGCTCAATACAATGATCGAGAGCTTTAACTCCTGAAGACAACCATAACCAATCAGGGGTTCCAATAGTCATTATCGGATCCAAAACTATCAAATCAGCATACAGGCTATGATGCCGTACCCTAATTTTCTTTGCCGCCTTGTCATCTAAAATATTCCCCCCGCCTTGATTGAATTCACCCGCTGATAGCGTCGTAGGAATAGAAATTTGAAGAGGTAGTTGCTTCCCTTCTAATTCCGGCTGTATCAAACCAGAATTCTGTAATCCTAGCTCTCTTAAATTATCCTCAGTGACTATATTCTCAGCCATCATAACGGCAATCATTCTAGATGCATCGGATATGGTACTCCCACCTATTCCTACCAATGCGTCAACCTTCAAATCTAAAGCCATCTTAGTCGCCGCCACAGCTGTATGTAGAGGAGCTCTTTGACTCAGACCGGAATAAACCCCAACTAATTTATCGCCTACAGCTTGCTGAACCAGCTGTACCGTCTCGGTTTTATCCGCCACAGTACGCCCTGAAAGGATCATCACTCGGTCACACCCTAAATGATCCAATTCCATTTTTAGAGTAGATATCTTGTCGTAACCAAAAATGACCCGAGAAGGCACAGGTGGTCGGTATTCACCAGATAATGTTAATGTCATAGTTCAACTCTACCTAGATTTACATGCCTATTGCCGGGAGTGTATCAGCGCCACTAAGGGCAGTCAAACTCATTGGATTCCAAGTTCTACGTCCTGGAAATGACCTCTGATAAAGTCTTAGAAGTATGACGATCGAAACAATTGACACGGAGATTGCACCATGCTAGGTTTCGGCGGATATAAGTATCAAGTATCCCAAACCATCAACTAGGAGCACTTAATGCGAACTATAGATATGCACGCTCATCTCACCCCTCAATGTTTTTGGAAAGCCACTGAAAATGGTGGAAATTGGCACGGTATAACGCGTGAACAGGATGCTAGGGGAAGAGAGTTTGCCATTATCGGAACCGAACGTGCTCTCATGATCCCAAAAACTAGTTGGACTCCTGAACAACGTATGATGGACATGGACTCTTTAGGAGTTGATGTCCATGTGGTCTCCCCTTACTCTACTTTCTACAATTATCGCTTGGACACTAAAACTGCAAAGGCGACTTCTGAAGACTGTAACGACGAAATTTACCAGATGACGCAAACCTGGCCTGAAAGATTTGCCGGGTTAGCTACCCTACCCATGCAAGACGTAAACGCTGCCGTATCGGAACTTGAACGTGTCATGACCCAGATGAACTTCAAAGGTGCCATGATAGATGACAAGATAAATGGAGTGACCCTTGACCATCCCAACTATATGCCATTTTGGAAGGCCGCCGAAGAGATGGGAGCCTTAATTCTTTTTCATCAAGCAGGAGATACAGTAGTAGATTCCCGAATAGATCGTTACCATCTTCCGAACACCATAGGAAACCTTGCTGATAGGACTATTACTTTCGCTTCACTAGTTTTCGGCGGTGTTATAGACGCGTGTCCTGATCTCAAAATATGCTTATCTCATGGAGGAGGTTATACCTGTTACGGCATAGGAAGGTTAGACAGGGGATGGATGGTTAGACCAGAAGCTCGGGTCAATATAAGTAAACCTCCCAGTGAATATCTCAATAGTTTTTATTATGATTGCATTGTCTACACAGAACCGGCATTGAGGTATTTGATAGATTCTGTTGGGATAGAACGAGTATTATTTGGAACCGACTGGCCTTTCGATATGGAATTCGACTGGCCAGTTTCATGGATTTTAAGTTTAGCGAGCCTAAGTACAGCCGAGAAAGAAGCTATTCTATGGAAAAACATTGAAAGGGCTCTTGACCTTTAGACCGAAAATTTAATAACGATAATGGAGATTCAATTGCGTACCATTGATATACACTCTCATTTCATACCGCAGAGCATGTGGAAGACTGTAGATACCGGTGCCGACTGGTTCGATATAAAATTCCAAGAAGAAAATGGTGTTGGTTTCACGTTAAGCCACTTGGGGAAAGATCAAGTACCTCTACCAAAATTGCGGTTCACAGCCGAACAGCGTATCGATGACATGAATCAGCAAGGGGTCGACATGCAAGTAGTTTCAGTGGCGGCTCCTTTGTATAACTACCATTTGCCGGCCGACGAGGGCATAGAACTCGCTCGAGAAGTTAACGACGAAATTGCCGATATGGTTCGGCTATATCCCGACAGGTTTGCAGGTCTCGCAACCCTTCCTGTTCAGGATGTAGACCTGGCGATCACCGAGTTGAACCGAGCTGTAAACTATATCGGTCTTAAGGGCGCTGAATTAGATTGCATAGTCAACGGTAGTAATTGGGATGAGCAGCAATTCTTCCCATTTTTTGAGGCTGCCGAGCAGATGGGCGCTGTCCTGTTTTATCATCCCCAGCCCAATAATAACATCGCCGTCCAGAGAAATGGATCCTACAGTATTCCCAATTCGTTTGGAGTGTTATTGGAAGATTCATTGGTAGCAGCCACTTTGATATTCGGAGGAATATTGGAACGTTATCCAGATCTCAAAATATGCATAGCACATGGGGGTGGTCCTGCTTGCTTTGGTGTTGGGCGTTGGGATAGGGGATGGACGGTGAGGCCAGAAGCTCGACTAAACATCCCGAACCCGCCCAGTACTTATTTAAACAAAATGTATTACGACTGCATCACCATGAGTGAGAGTGCTTTACGTTTCTTGATAGATACTGTAGGCATTGACCGAGTAGTTTTGGGTAGTGATTGGCCATATGTATCCTGGGATCCTTCGCCTGTATCCTGGATCAATAATTTGAATAGCCTAGCTGAACATGAGAAAGAGAAAATATTGTGCAAAAATCTTGAATCGTTGTTAAACCTTTAATGGACTGATTACCCATTTTCCGATGTACTAGCTCATACACTAACATAAAAAGGAGACCAACTTTGAGCCATTATGTATTTGTACACGGTCCCGGTGCTGGAGGTTGCTCTGATTCCTTCATTCATCAACTCAAACATTTTGACGGTAGCGTAGCACCAAACCTTCCAGGGCATCCAGATGGGTCTCCATGTAAAAATGTCGAAAGCTATGCAGAATGGTTACGAGGGTGGCTATGGGCTCAAAATAAAAAGGAATCCCTGATCTTGGTCGGTTATACGTTGGGAGCGTGTATAGCACTTGAATACGCATTAACTTACCCCGAAGAAGTCCAGGCTCTCATATTAATGACCGTATCTATGGCACCCAAAATCCGTCCTCCAGACAGCTTAGAGTTTAGGATTAGAGCCTCGCAAGATCCCGTAGCCTATCAGGAATGGCTCGATGCCATGCGTAAGTCAATGATGTTTATAGACCCTGGCTTAAGAGAGCAACTAATCAAACGACATCAGGAAATTGGGCCCATAGTCCAGCACCACGATTTAGTAACAATAGATGGGTTCGACGTCAGGGATCGTATTAACGATCTGAAATCACCTCTAATGCTTATACGAGGAATAGATGACCCTGGTAGACCTCCCGAATACGAACTAGATATTCACAACGCTGTAAAAGGGTCGGAATATATAAAATTACCTAACGCCGGTCATTTTCCTATGGTAGAACAACCCGAAAAGGTAAACAGTTTAATTGAGAACTTTCTCCAGTCAGAAAATTTTAGGAATTAGAATGACAGACAATTCATTACTGTTCTCGGGTAAAGAAACTGACATTTACCAGGTGATAAACCTGTAGGATCATACCTCAACTGTACAACATGGGACTCTCGTACTAACTACCTAAACCGTTGCTCCGCGTTATCCGTCAAGCACCTGACTTTTCTAACAATTAAAAAATGGGTGGAAAATTGCTTTTTTTCTACTATTAACATCACGTTGAAATTTGGTATAATGCAGCGCCTTCCCTTGAGGTTAGGTGACATAACGACAGACCTAAATGTTGTTCTTATTAATTTAGTGATATAAATGAAAATCTCAGCCCATAATAAACTAAAGATTCAACCTATGGGCCCATTAAATGGGCTCAACCGGTTCCGGACGTTATTCATTTTTCTCATAAGTCTAAGTGCCGGAGCATTTCTACTTACAGCGTTTCTCTGGTATCAAAACGTTGATATAAATTCCTTGAAAGCGATGCCCGCAATAATCATCTTAATAATATTGGCATCACTTGCTGCGGGAATATTTTCGTCCCGCAAATATATCAGTAACGTTTTTGAGACTCTAATAGAAAGGAAACACCAATATAGCTTAGAAAAACTGAGGGAATTTAGCACTACCGTTGAATCCTTAACGGACTTGAACCAAATAGCTCCCTCTTTAATCAAAATGGTTCATATGACATTGAAATGCCCAACTATCATCCTATTAGCTCCGGAGCGGCATGGTCGATCAACTTGGTCGTCCTGGGAGCTCCAGGATAACTTTACAACCACACACTCTGCTGATTGGCCAGCGGAATGGCTCCAGGATATCAGCTTACCTTACGAAAGTTACACATCTGAATCACTTATCTCAGAAAACATAACTGGTTTGGCAAAGTGGTTCGATGGTCCACCGGACAGTCGCGAGATCATCAAGCAAGACATATCTCATTTAATTCCATTGAGATCTGGCTCTGAATTAGTGGGCTTATTGATGTTAGGACCTAAGACCGATCAGAGATTAATTACTGACCAGAATCTAAAACCGGTAATTCAAGCCTGCTGGGCCAGTGCTACCGTAATACACAAAATATTATTAAATGAAGCAATTCGGCTACAAAGTGAACAACTGAGAGAGAACAGATCCCTTCTTTTACACTCAGGGCAATTAGCTTCTGTTGGCACCCTAGCAGCAGTAGCTGTTCATGAAGTTAACAACCCAAATTTTGTAATATCTGGCATGTCCGAAATGATTTTGGCTAACCCTGAAAAGCATTTAAGAACTCCCGAAGCCTTACAATACGTTGGGACCATATCTGAGATGTCTGAAAGGATATCTCAGATTGTTCAGAGCCTACTTATCTATTCGTATAATGAACAAGATGCTCGCATTGTTGATTTGAACGAACTAGGGGATAGTGCGCTAAACTTGGCAAGGCATAAACTAGATACCCAGAACATCGAGGTTCAACGAGTATACTATCGAAATTTACCGACCATTAGAGTCGTCCCTAATCACATGCAGCAAGTGCTGTTAAACTTAATAATCAACGCAGCCGACGCTATGAATGTGGGAAATGTAATCACTTTAACTACGGGGATATCAGATAACAGGGTTTGGCTTTCTTGCTCAGACACAGGCAAAGGCATATCAGAGGAAAATTTAGTCCATATCTTTGATCCATTTTTCACTACCAAACCGCCCGGGGAAGGAACCGGACTAGGACTACATCTAGCACGCACTACGCTCGATGAATGTGGCGGCAACATATCAGTTGTTAGCAAGGAAGGCATCGGAAGTACTTTCACCATAGATTTTCCGATTTCAGAAGATCATATCGCGCGAGTGGCCACTCATGAAAGAAGTCCGGCTGATCTACAAACATTACATATCTGAAGATGACAAATCTGATCCAAACAATTAAATGGCAAGGCCCTTGATATGGCTAATAGTAGATGTTAGTCTGTCCCAGTCTTATTCCGTCGTCAGATATTAATTGTTCTTAAAGGTTAGATGATGACTACTCTTTTGTTAGTGGATGATGAGCCTGCGATTCTTGATTTCATGACCGCTCTATTTACTGATGCTGGGTTCAGAATAGTTCCGGCCGCGGACGGTGTGATTGCTTTAAAAGAATTTTATATCCACCAACCTGATCTAGCGATTATTGATTTAATGATGCCTAACATGAATGGCTTTGAATTATGTAAAAGGATTCGAGAAGTCTCGCATGTCCCTTTAATAATATTGACTGGGTTGGAAAAGACAGAAGAGAAAGTTCAAGCGTTTGCCTCAGGTGCCGATGATTATGTCACTAAACCGGTTAATGGAAGAGAATTAATAGCTAGAGTAGAAGCGTGTTTAAGACGCTCAAATTGGCCGTCATCTGAGACTTCTGCCTCTTTATATTCTGATTCGGTCCTCACGGTAGATCATGGACGCAGAGAAGTTTATATCAATGGAGAGTCAATAGAACTTACTCCCATCGAATATTCACTACTATGGCTATTGGTGTCTAAGCAGGGAGAGGCATTATCGTTAGAATATTTATTGACTAACGTATGGGGGAAAGAATACGATACTTTCGATTTGGTAAAATGGCATATCAGCAATCTTCGAAAGAAAATCAGCATCAAGTCCACCAGTCAAACCACCCCCAAATCCATAGCACCTATCGCCACAGTTAGAGGATATGGATACCGTTATGAGAAGCAAAGTGATTAGTATTCGTCAGAAAGTCTCTCAAGTTTCAAAATCCATGGTTTGTACATTTTATTTTACTGCCGGACGAGTGATCTCAACGTAACCAGATCCTGTAACGTCTCGGTCATTAGATAACCCTTTTACTGAAGTAGCTCCTTCCCAATACCGAATTATGGCATTAAACTCTTGGTTTTTAAAATAAGGTATTACTGTAATATCAATGCCCTGACCAGGGATTTTTATTCTCCACTTGGAGGGGTATTTCGTACCCGAAATTTTGCTTTCCCAGTGATCTAAGTTAGTTATGACGAAATCCTCGCTATTTAAAGCCTGATATGAACCGGTTTCCTCCGTCAGTGTTCCGCTACTATTATCGTCTAGATCTCCGTTGTCTTTAATCAATTGATATAGCATCAAATCTCGCCCATCTGATAATTGCAATCCAAACCAATCCCAACCTGCCTGTCCCTCTGACAAAGCTGAGGTGCTCCATTCACGATCCATCCAACTTAGGCCTGCCACTTGAAAATTCTGTTCACCTAACGTAAGAGACCCGTTAGTCACCATGCGGGTACAAGAATAATAATAGGAGGCACCACCAATTTTCCGATTTTTCCGGCTAAATCCTGATTCTCCATTAAGAGTTATCGGTTTGGAGCTCTCTAACACAAGATCTATATTCAGGTCTCCTTCCCTAGCTAATATTCGGACATTCGGTTGATCAGACCCTATACCATCAACGAACCAATCTTCAATCCATATATGGAAACTGCCGCTGTCTGTAACTAATGCACCTGCCAGATCTAGGGCCTCACGACTGAATCGTTCAAAGGCATAAAATTTTTGAGTTTGCACATCACTCAATGCCAAATGACCCATGTATATCTGTGACGTACTCCAGTTAGATTCTCTCTCAACCTCATGTTTGCCTAAGCCAATTCTAAAAAGTGTCAATTGATATCCAAAATGCCGATTATCTTTCGTACTTAAGTTACCAGTGAAATACCACCACTCTATCCCATAATCCGGGTGCGGCCCATGGTCTCTTGGAAACGTAAATTGTCTAGGGTTTATAACCTGCTGAAACCCCACAGATTGAGGGAAGCTCAGCGCCTTTTGTATGTCCATACTGGAATCACTATTAACAGAATTACCTGTATCATTCACGATATTTGAAAGGGTTAAAAACGTAATAATCGATAGAAGTAAACCGCTTATAAGCAAAACCCGCTTAGCCATTATTGTATTATTCCCAAGATCATTTATGACTCGCTTAGTTGGGAACCTAATGACGAACGACTAATGTTAATCG
>ENA-UPTF01001963-UPTF01001963.1-marine-metagenome-genome-assembly--contig:-NODE-1963-length-12348-cov-5.087931_pt1 | contig 12348 bp, 14 predicted proteins | sample MGYA00238166_ERZ767019 | MGnify/ENA primary metagenome ERZ767019 (study PRJEB28930, sample SAMN06266391) | marine metagenome | isolation source: Sea water from 250 m depth | place: Atlantic Ocean... | reverse complement strand
ATCATGGAAAGAAAAACCAAAAGAAATCGAATCCACAGCTGATAACTTTATGACAAATTTGTCTAGATTAGAACGAGTTGCAGAGCCATCACAAATTAGCAAATCAATACTTGATGAGGCGGCAGTAAATCTATTACAGTTAGCTGATACAAATTATGGTGGATTTGGACAAGCACCAAAGTTTCCTAACGCCTCAAATCTATCATTCATGTTCAGATATTCAAAATTATCTGGAATTTCAAAATTCAAAGATTTTGCATTACTGACCTTAAAAAGAATGGCGAGAGGTGGAATTTTTGATCAGATAGGTGGTGGTTTTCATAGATACTCAACTGATGCAAGATGGCTTGTTCCACATTTTGAAAAAATGCTGTATGATAACGCCTTACTCCCAATTGTATATTGTGAAGCATATCAGATCACCAAGGATCCTTTTTTCTTAGACGTAGTGAAGAAAACTCTTGATTACGTTATACGGGAAATGACATCCCCAGAAGGAGTATTTTACTCTGCACAGGATGCTGACACTGATGGCGAAGAAGGTCAAACCTTTGTTTGGAAAAAAAATGAGATAGAAGAAATTCTAGGTAATGATTCAGATTTATTCTGTATCTACTATGACGTGACTGACGGTGGAAATTTTGAAGGAAAGACAATTCTTGCAAATAACATAAAAGCATCTGCACTTGCATTCAAGTTTGGAAAATCTGAGGATCAAGTCCACAAAATAATCTCAGACGGTGCAGAAAAATTACTTGATGTAAGAAAAAAGAGAGTACAGCCAGGTAAAGATGATAAGGCTCTAACTGCATGGAATGGTCTGATGATTTCAGCATTTATCAAAGGCTATAAGATATCAGGCGAGTCTAAGTATCTTAAAGTTGGATTAAGTGCCACTAATTTCTATCAAGCTGAATTCGAAGAGCATGGCGTTTTAAATCGAGTCTTCAAAGACGGTACATCAAAACTTAATGCATATCTAGATGATTATGCTTATCTCACAAACGCAGTAGTTGATATGTTTGAGATTACAGGTGAGTTAAAACATCTGGAGTTTGCAATAAAACTGAGTGATTATCTAGTTGAACATTTCTGGGATGAGAAGAATGCTAGTTTCTTCTTCACTGCAGACAATCATGAAAAACTTATCATCAGACCAAAAAGTAATTATGATCTCTCAATGCCATCGGGAAACTCCGTTGCGGCAAATGCATTCCTAAGGCTGTATCATATAACACAAGAGGAAAAATTTCACAAAATAACTCAAAAAATACTTGAATCACAGGCAGTAATGGCATCTGAAAATCCTTTTGCATTCGGTTATCTTTTAAACGTCTTGTATCTTGCTATCAAAAAGCCAACTGAAATTACAATACTAAATACGGAAAATCATGAATTGATAGACATACTGAATAAAAAATTCATTCCCGAATCAATCATGGTACAAATTGATACAAAGTCTAAACTTGATTCACTATCAAAATTATTATTTTTCACGGGAAAACAGTTTTCACAAAGTGAGACAAACGTTTTTGTTTGTAAGGACTTTAGCTGCTCACTTCCACTTACTAACATAGAAGATGTAGAAGAAAATCTTTAGCATTTTTTTAAATCTACTTGAAGTCTTTCACCAACTTGTGGTTTACCCATTCGTTCGTATCGATTTTTTGGCATAGTGATTGAAACAGTTGTTTGTGCATAGCTTTTTAGCTTTATTGTTGGCTGCGCCTGTAGAATCGCTTCTAAAAGTGGCATAATCTGTTGTTTTGTTTCAGAATCTAATTTTTTTCCAACATTTTCCATTATCAATTGTTTTTGTGATAATGGTTCTGTTTGGACATCTTCAACTAATGTCATTTGAACTGCTTGTCCATTATCATTTATCTGTTGTATTCTATATGCAATAATCTCTGACATGGTTTTTCTCTATTTTTTTTAGATTTATCTCTACCTATGTGTCCTTCTTTTTTTCTAATGATTCCCTAATTTGATCTGCGTTAGATTTTATAAATTCATGAAACTCTTGAATGTCATCTAATCCTACATCGAGTTGTTGATTTGCATACGTCTGTAAGAATGTGGAATATATTGATCCAACAATCAATCCAAATGCAACATCTAATCTTGATTTAGTAAATCCATCATATTCATCAGCAAATTGTTCATATGATTCTGATTCGTTGATGTAATACTGCACCAAACCATCTAGAAATTTTTTGTTGTCATCAGAAATTACCATCTTAATTCATCATTTTAGAACGATATAATTTTTGAAATTTTTGAAATTGAATTAACCACTTTTTCAGGATTTCGGGATAATATGATGTATGATGATACGGATGCAATCAGCAAAACACCTGAACCTAATGGAAATTCAGGTACAGCCGTATATTCATCTGATTCGGCAATTAATGTATAATCGATTGCATGAATCGACTGAGATTTTTCATGTATTGGTATGATAAAGAATCCGGTACTACCAGATCTTAGAAAGTCAGGCTGCATCTGAACATTTGACACTGTGAGAACATTTCCATTACGATCATATAATGTTGCAATAACATTAATCATGTTAGCAGTAATTTCTCCCTGATTCTCCAGCATTCCGGAAATCACAAGATTATCTTGATTATCCTTTTTGAGCTCAGATGAAATTATTTTAATAACCTGATTTTTTGGTGTTGCAATTTTGTACTCAAATTCTAAATCATAATCAGACGCAATACGTGATTTAGTATCAATTATAATGATATCAAACGCACCATTCATTCCAGGCATTACGACGTTATTGATTGGTTTTCCATTAACTTGACTAATTTGATACCCGTTTTCATCTAATAGATTTACAGTAATCTTAATTTGATTTAGTGGCTGATTGGAATTGTTTTCAATTTCACCAACAATATGCAGTGAGCCATCATCACCAACATATTGTTGGTCATTTTGGATAAATACATCAGCAAATGCTGGTTGAATAAATAATAAAAATGGAATTGTTGCAATGAGTAGTTTCTTCATATTTGTAATTAATATTCTGGTGCTTAAAGATTTTATGGGTTTGGATTATTTTTTGCCTTTTCAAATGAAGAGAGTGCAGCCATCTCATACTCAAATGATGCCTGTAATAGTTCATCTGCACGTATCTTCTCACTCTCATCATCATTCTTGATCCAACTAATTAGGTATTGATCACTCTCAAGCTGTGTCTCTGTTGATAATTTGAAAAGTTTTACTGAACCAGAGAATACATCTGGCATCTGAAGATTGGAATATTTTGCAATAATATTATCCATTTTCAATATATGCATGTCAGCGTATTCTAATATTTGATCTTTTGAGAGACTTCTTTCTTTCCACATTGAAACTTTAGAATAGAAGTCATTTTGTTCAGATTTCAATTCATCTTGAATAGCCTGAAGATCATGTCCAAAGTTGAAGCCGCGTATCTGAGCCTGTTCTGCAGAGTAAAAATAGTAAATTGTGGCTATAATCAATATAGCAGCAATTATCAGAAAACCAAATTTTTTTGATCCTGATTTTTTTGTACGCCCTGATGCAGATTTTACTTTTTTATCCTTCAAAATTATTCGATATAGGTTCCCTGTTCATCTGATTTCAATTCAAGCGTAAATTCAGTTCCACTAATGAATGACTCACCACGTATAGTACGAATTCGTGCAAACACAAGTTCGTGTGGCCATATCTGAACAACTATCTCACCAACTTTTGGGTTATTTGGTGCATCAACAATCTGAATATCTTCTTTCTTAATGCCACACTCTTGAATTTTCTTGATTGAATGTTCAACTAATGGCTCAGGATCATTATGACTTAATGCCCAAACCGTTCCAGAATATTCAATTTGTTGCAATATTTTTCACATTTTTAGTGCGTATAAATGTCATTCATTCTTTGTTACAACATTTAGTGTCATTGTACTTACAACTCGTGAAAGTCGTCTTATTTGCATTGACACTGTATTTTCAAACTCTTCTTGTGTTTCTGCATGAATCTCAGCTATAATATCATAAGCACCAAAAGTGACATAAGCGTTTTTTATCTGTGAAACTTGCTTTAGTTCATCTAGTATATATTCTTCAGCACCCAAATCACAATTTAGTAATACAAATCCAACATGCATGTTTTTCTTAATAGTTGATATCATCACTGCTGTTTAAGTGTTAATAGATTGTGGAGTAATTACCATTTTTTTCGGTTGGATGTTTTAGGAACTCTGGAAAAGCGTCCAGTTTTTTTTCGCCTGTACTGATCTCTTGCTGGCGAATCACGTCTTTGATTGTTTGTTCTATAACCACCACTTCTTCCCCCAAAACTTCTTCCGTAGTTAGAACGCATTGGAGATGCAATCCTTCTTCGACCATCACGTTTTAATGGATCAGGAATATTGATTTCTATTCCAAGTTTTTTATTTAAATCTGTCAAGTCAGATTTAATTTGTTTCTTAATAATATTCCAATCTGCTATAGATGAGTATGAAACCAATGTTATTGACTTGCCTTTTGCACCAGCTCTTGCGGTTCTGCCTATTCTATGGAAATAGACCATATCTTGATTTGGTACATCATAGTTAACAACTAATCCAACTTTAGGAACATCAATACCTCTTGCAGCTACATCTGTAGCCACTAAAATATCTGCATTACTCTTTCTAAATTTACTCATAGAATACTCTCGCTTATTTTGTGACATATCTCCTTCTATGGCAACAACGTGGTACTTTGATTTTTGGAGATCACGTGCAACATTACGCGTACGAACTTTTGTGGAACAGAATACAATTGTTTGCCGACTTCTGTTTTCATTGATAAATTTTGTTAGATATTTTTGCTTCTCTCTATCTTTTATAACTAAGAATGATTGTTCGATTCCTTCACCACTTAAATCATCTGAATCAATCAGAACTCTTTTTGGATCGTTAAGATATTTCTCAGCAAGTCGTACTATGTCAACAGGCATAGTTGCAGAAAACAGAGATGTTATACGGTTTTCAGGAACTCGCTCTAAAACATATTCAATGTCTTCAATGAAACCCATGTCTAACATTACATCAGCTTCATCCAATACCACATATCTTATGTCAGAAGTTCTGATGGTACCCTGATTTAGATGATCAATTAGTCGACCAGGAGTTGCAACAATAATTTCTGGTTTTTTTCTTAATGCATCTAGCTGAATTCCTATACCCTGCCCTCCATAAACTGTTGCAATTTTGATCTTTGTGAATTTTCCAACATTTTTTAACTCATTTGTAATTTGTATTGCGAGTTCTCTTGTAGGTGCTATAATAAGACCTTGAATACCACCTCCATTTTTGATATGTTCTAACATAGGAATTCCAAACGCTGCAGTCTTACCTGTACCAGTATGTGCTTGTCCAATCACATCATTTCCATCTAGTAATAGTGGAATAGATTGTGTCTGGATAGGAAATGGTGTAGTAAATCCTAATTCCTGAATTCCCTTCAGTATGGTTTCTTTTATTTTTAATTCTTCAAATGCATTCATTTTTCTCTGTCTAAAGCAATGAAAGAGAAAGCAATGCCTAATCTATCATTATTTCTGTTTCAACGCAATTTGGAGGTCTAATAAACCCATGGTTACAAATAATTGATTTCATTTTGAATAAATAATTGACTTAATACCATAATCTATACTAGCATAGGTTTTTTAATTAAATTTGAGGCTGAATATCATTGTCTAACACAAAAAAATATGTTGTTGCAGGAGTCGGCGTAATGATAGTAGTTGCATTAGCCATATCATTCACTTCATATCTTGGACAATTTGAACAGACTACAACACTTAGTAGTCCTTCATCAGACGAAATGGTCACTGTTCAGTCACCAGTTTTAGGTTCAGAGTCAGCATCTGTCACAATAGTTGAGGTCGGTGATTATCAGTGTGAGATGTGTAAACATTGGTTTGATAACACACGTCAGCAGGTTATTGATAATTATATTGATAGTGGAAAAGTAAACATGATTTTTATTGACATGCCATTTTTAGGGACTGATTCACATGTTGCGTCTATGGCGTCCTATTGTGCTGCAGATCAAGAAAAATATTGGGAGTATCATGTGATGTTGTATGAACATCAAGAGGGTGTTGACTCTGGATGGGCAAGTAATGAACGTCTAAAATCATTTGCTTTTACATTAGACCTTGATATGAATGAATTTTCACAATGTCTTGATTCAAAAAAATATTATTATCAAGTGAAATTAAACCTTGATAAGTCAATGAACTCGTTTGGTATCCAAAGCACACCAACATTTTTGCTAATAAATACTTCAGGTGAGCAGCAACAAATTAGAGGTGCACAGTCATACTCTGTATTTGAACGAGTTATAGAATCATTACTCTAAATTGGAAAATAGCATAAAATTCGTATTTTCAAACTATAGGTATGTAGTTCTTTGTGCAATAACTACATTAGCATTATTTTTTCCACTATCAATAATATCTGAATATCTATATCTTGAACCATATTTTATTTTCTCAATTTATGATGAAACTGCGTTTAATTTTTCATTAATTGTAATTTTGTCAGTAGTGGCAGGAATTGTTGTATCCATGAATGTTTTTAGAGTCAGATTAGTAAAAGATGCAAAAAAGATCGGTTCGAGTATAACTGGGACCGTGATTGGAGCGTCTGCAGGTGCTTGTAGTTGCGGCCCAATTGGTTTTTCTGTGATAACGACCTTTGGAACGGCTGGGAGTATAGCAAGTTCATTTCTTACTAATTATGAGATTCCGTTACGGTTACTTTCTATTGGAATTCTACTTTTAGTATTGTTTACCACAATGAAATCACTTTCGCTTGAGTGTAAAATCAATCAATAGTCTGAAAATTATATCTTCATAATTTTTGTAATGCAAAAGGACAATTTTTTACAACCCACAAGGATTACTTTAGAATTAGATTCTAGTAAATATGTCAAAAATCTATATTCCAACACGTCCCGCAAAAAGAGACTATAATTCTGATGAATTAGACGAAACTGACGATCAATAATTACACTTTTTAATTTATTTTTCTAAATGACTCATTTGGTATTTTCATATCATAGAATTTATCAGGATGGATTATCTTTGCCAAAATTTCAATTCCTGTTATTGTTCTAATACTGGGCTTACTGAAAAATGAGTTTGCGTCAACGGCAAAAACATTTTTTTGTATTACAGCTCGTAAACTCTTCCATTCCATATTGTTTTTTAGATTTTTGTTGTACTCCATAACAGTTCTTTGTACATCAAATCCACATGGCATCATTATGATGATATCAGGATCTGAGTCTTTTATTTCACCAAATGACATCTTTCTGGAATGTTCTGATTTTTTACTTATTAGATTTTCGCCACCAACTAGTTCAACCATCTCTGGAACCCAGTGACCTGATGTATAGAATGGTTCTATCCATTCTATTGCTAAAACTTTTGGTTTGGTAGAAATTTGCTTTTCATTAAAATATTTTATTCTTTTTTTGAGTGAATTGACAAGTTTAGTTCCTTTTTCACGTGCGCCAATTTTTTTTGAAATTTCACTTACATTACTAAGAATACCTTCAATATTATGAGGATTCATTATAAAAAGTTCAGGCTTCTTGTCTAGAATCTTCATGGCGTGATCTACTTGATTTGTATATGCAGAGCAGACTTCACAGATTTCCTGCGAAATGATGAGATCAGGACTAGCATTTTTTAGATTTTCTATTTGTAGCTCATAGATATCTTGGTTATTTGATATCAGATCTAGAACCTTATCGTCTATCTCTTTACTACTCATTTTTTTTGGTTCAAAGACACTTTCAATCACATTTGGTTTTTTACTTGCGTCTTTAGGAAAATCACATTCATGTGTCACCCCAAAAAGTCTATCTTGTGCATCTAGCGCATAAATTAATTCTGTAGCACTTGGCAAGAACGATACAATCCTATTTATTGTCATATCTCAAATTTTTCATGATAATTTAAACATCTTATGTTTACTGATGGTCAAATCAAACTTTCTGAATTATTTATTATCATTATTCCCTTATCAGAAGTATGGATGTTTCTGGAAATGATGTAAGAAAAGGAATTGAGACTAAATGGCATGAATATTTATCTAAATATGGAAATCTGTTCTCATCAGATGAGATTTCAGGCTCTAGTCCTCCATCAGTCTTTGTAGGTTCTTATGGATACCCTAAGGTAGGTGTAGGACCAATGCTCCCACCTATTCATGGTGATACCAGCATATTGGATATACCAGAAAGATGGGTAGGAAAGAGTTTAGAAGAGATTGTGAATTTTAGATTAAATCTTGTTCGAGGTGTGAACAAGATGTCTATCACACAAACAGATGGACGTTTCATTGAAAACTTGCAAGAAGTTGCCATGTCTTCTGGACCGATTGATTCTGAAATTAAATTTGTAAAGAAGACATCACCTGTCACTTCAATTGATGGTGAAGCACCACCATTTGGTCCTATAGGTGAAATAAAAAACGCGGTATTCTCACCAACATCATCTAATAGATTAATTGAAAGAGCTTTTTATGATTCTGATCTAGGAGCAGGTGACGCTGTAATGAAATTATATAACAGTGGAATAAATATCTCCACTATTCAAAAGTGCTTCAGCATTGGTATGTTTGGGAAAAGTAGAAAACTTGTTCCAACTAAATGGAGTATAACTGCAACAGATGATATAATATCTAAGAATATTGTAAAAGAGATTTTAGATTATGATATTTTAGACTCGTTTAGTGTTTTTACTTTTGAGCATATTGGTAATTCATTTGCTGTTGTTCTTTTTCCACACAGGTGGGTATTTGAAATGCAGGAAGCATGGCATAGTGGAAGTTCAGTCGGTTTTGGAAATGACTATGAAAACGCAAATGGAATCAATCACCCACCAAAAATTGCAGGTGCATATTTTGCAGCAAAGTTAGGAATATCTGAATACCTCTTAAAGAAAAAAAAGCAATCGGGTGTAATAGTATTTAGAGAGATCCGACCTGATTATGCAGTTCCTGTTGGCGTTTGGCAAGTGCGAGAAGGAATCAGGCAAACCATGAAAACTAAACCAGACATTGTTGAATCCATTGAAGATGCAATACAACTAGCCACAAAATCCATGAGTATTAGTAAAAATGAATGGTTAATTCATGGCGCAATGTTAAAACTGATCAAACAAAAATCAATTTCCGATTTTTTGTAAATAGACTATTTATTGATCAATCACTGAAAAAAATCATTGAAAAACAAAAGCATCATGATTGGAATTTTACTAGTTTTATCACCCATATTATTTACACTTATAGCGTATCCTGATAGCTTTAGCTTAAGCTGGAATCAAGGTAGAGGTGGATTTTTGTTTGCAATGGCATTTATTGTTGCCGAATTAGTGGGAATTAAGTACGTAATACCAACAAAACGATTTTTTTATTGTATACCACTGATAGGCGTCACAATAGCATTCTTCGCAGCGCTCCCATATGGTCTCCATGACTACATTATGAGTTTGGTTGATGTCTTTGGAGTTTTGGAGTATTCCTGGGCATGGCTTTTTGATTTTACTGTAATTTCAATTTTTGTCACATCTGCACTTGTAATACTATTTGGTAAAAATTGGATTAGAATTGCACCTGCAGGACCAATTTTTCTTTCTGGCAGTGCAATAATTTTAGCACTTGATTCATTTTTCCCATATGATACATTAGGACCACTCCAATACATCGTTCCATATTTTGTTCAGGCAAATGTTTGGGTAATAACAGCACTAGATCTTGGTGTTGCCACAGCACGTGATAATCTTATGTTTCTTAATGGCGATTTTGGTCCTTTTGCAATGCAAGTCTTTTGGCCATCAGCAGGAGTTCATAGTATAATCATCTACTCGCTTGTAATGATGGCATTTCTAATCAAAATGAGAATACCAAGAAACCGTAAGATGATGTATTTTGTAATTGGTATTGCAGGAACTATTATTGTTAACCTGATTAGAATATTCTCATTGTCTGTTTATGCATTAAAGGTGACAACAGATCCTGAAGCATGGGAAGAATTCCATTCAGTAGCTGGAGAAATTATGTTTCTACCGTGGTTATTCATATTCTTACTAATAGTCACTGCAGTTGAGACAAAGCGATTAAAAAAATTAGAAGAATCAGAGCAAAGCACTCAGAAATAATTCGTTATATCACTCTGTCCTTCTAAATCTGTTAATTCTGAAATTCTTAACCCAATTCTCCTAATCAATAATTCCTGTGTTTCTAATGATTCTGCCAATAATTGTGTGGAAACTTTTTCTAATTCAGTAATACTATTAGTTGGATTTTTTAGCATCTTTGATTTAGTTCTTGTTGATAAATCTTCATTTACAAATTGTATGCCTATAGAGCGAAACATTTTCTTTTTGTCCAGAGATATCTTATGAACTTGCTCACAAAGAATTTTCAGATTCTCCTCCAAAAATTCTAAATCTTTAGAATTTTGCTTTAATGTTATAATTTTACTAAATTGAATTGTAGGAGGACGTGGCTTTACAGGGTTTTCATCAATTCCTCTCACAGAATTGTATATGTACACACCTGTTTTTTTCCCAAACATCTTGCTCAGGTCAAATACATCAAATTTATTGGCGTCCTCTACTGTTTTACAATCAAAATCTCTAAAATTGGATTCAGTTTTTTTACCAATTCCTGGTATTACATTAATCTCTAAAGGATCTAAAAACTTGTTAATTTGCTCTGGCGTCACAATGGTGAGGCCATCTGGTTTTTTATAATCTGATGCAATCTTGGAAATTAATTTGTTTGGCGATACACCAATTGAACAACTCATTTTTAATTTGTTTTGTATTTCATTTTTTAATTGTTGGGCCAGATGAGTAGCGGATGAGTAATCTTTGTTTGTTCTCTTAGTCACATCTAGATAAGCTTCATCCCTACCTACATATTCAAACACATCTGCAAAATTTTCAATTATTCTCATTGCAGAAGATGAAATATCTGAATAGTAATCAAAATCTGCAGGCAAAAATGTAGCATTCATGTTATTTTTTAATTTATTTTTTGCAAATGTAATTGGAATTCCAGATTTTACACCAAATTCTCTTGCAACGTAATTGGCTGTTGCTACTGCACCACTATCACCACCACGATCTGAAAATATACAAACCACTGTTGGTGTTCCTTTCAGTTTTGGATTACGCATTTCCTCACACTGTGCATAAAAATAATCAAAGTCAACATGAAAGATAATTCTTTGTCCCATGGACATTAGTAGATTTTAATATTTATTACAATTTGGATACGAGTTATCTTTTTTAAAACGCTTAGAAGTAAAATTACTATTGTTTTATCTTGGATAGATGAATATGTACAATTTTCCATGCATTCTGTTTTATCAAGACAAATGTAGCTCTACCTTTGATTGTAATATGCTCACCCGTGAACGCCTTATTGTCTACTAGCATACCTTTTTGAAATAACTCAAATGCTACAATAGATGAATTATCAAAGATAGTAATTTTTGGCTTAATTATCTCATATTCATAATCCGAGATACTAACAAATCTTAATTCCTCTAGTGCTATAGACGTTGCAAAATCTTTTAGATCATATGGTGGTACATCACTAAAACTTGAAAAATCTGGACTGTTTAATTGAAGATCCTTTAGCACGCCTAAGTTTTTTGTTTTTCCAATTTCAAAAAAAGCCTCAACTATTTTGATTATTTCTTCTCTATCTGACAAATTTTTATCACTTCTATTTTAAAGCGAATCTTTAAATGTTGATCCATTGTTTTGGAAGATACTAATGCAAAGAATTAGGGCAACTAGCACTGTAGGTATTTTATTACTAGTTGACCTTGTGCTGTAAAATTACAGCCAAAATTTTGACACGATTAAAATTATGGTAGGAATGAAAAATAATAAAATGGAAACTATGATCGGCGCCACAGCGCTAATGAAATCATTGGAAAAAGAAGGAGTAAAGGAAGTCTTCGGTCTACCGGGAGGTGCAAACCTTCCAATGTATGATGAGTTGTTCAAAAGTAACATTCGTCACATATTGGTAAGACATGAGCAATCTGCGGCACATATGGCAGATGGCTTTGGCAGGGTTAGTAGAAAACCCGGAGTTTGTTTTGCAACTTCAGGACCGGGCGCAACAAATTTGTTAACAGGTATAGCTACTGCACAAGCTGATTCCGCACCAATGGTTGCAGTTACTGGACAAGTTCCGGTTCCAATGATTGGTAGAGATGCATTTCAAGAAAGTGATATAATAGGAATGGCAAATCCATCTGTAAAATATTCATATCAACCAAGAACACC
>ENA-UPTF01001961-UPTF01001961.1-marine-metagenome-genome-assembly--contig:-NODE-1961-length-12365-cov-2.169108_pt1 | contig 12365 bp, 11 predicted proteins | sample MGYA00238166_ERZ767019 | MGnify/ENA primary metagenome ERZ767019 (study PRJEB28930, sample SAMN06266391) | marine metagenome | isolation source: Sea water from 250 m depth | place: Atlantic Ocean... | reverse complement strand
TTAAATGGAAAGTTATATAGATGTCCTTTTTCAGCAAACATAATGAATCTTAATGCCATACCAATTAATAAAACTGATTTTGTAGATTTATCTAAAGATAACAAATCGCTTGAAATACTTAAGGAAGAAATATTCAATCTTTATAAAAATAAAAAGTTTCTTGATGCATGTTCTTATTGTAATGGCAGAGATTTTACTGTTCCTGAAATTGAAGCTGCCATACAAACAAAAAAACCATTACCAATTAGTTCTTCACTCATTTTTAATGCCCGAGATTCATCTTCAAAAAAAACTGGGAAGATAGGTGTTTGTCCCAATCCCGAGAGCATCCCATATCGTTTAAGTTCTGCACTCAAATGGTGGACATTATCCCAAAGCTTCTTTCTTAAACTATCATCATGTTTGATTAAATTAAGACTTTCTAGTGCAGCTCCAACAGCACTGGGCGGTAGAGCAGTTGAAAAAATGAAAGGTCGACATTTGTTAATGAGATAATCACGAATTTCTTTACTAGAAGCCACAAAACCGCCGAAAGACCCCAAGGATTTACTCAATGTTCCCATTAAGAGAGATACTTTTGGGGGTAAGATGATCTGGCCAAGATCCTTATAATGCTCAATTAGACCGCCTCCATGTGATCCTAGAACTCCAGTTGCATGAGCTTCATCAAGCATTAACCAGCATTCATATTTTTCACAGAGAATCATTAGATCTGGTAGATTTGCAATGTCACCATCCATACTGAAAACTGAGTCGGAAACAATTAACCTTCGACCAGAGGATTTAAAATCTTTGAGAAGAGTCTCAAGATGATCTAGGTTTTTATGTTTAAAAACTATAGTTCTTGCTTGGCTTAACCGACAAGCATCGATTATAGAAGCATGGTTAAGTTCATCGCTAAAAATAAAGTCTCCTTTCCCTAATAAACTGGAAAGCAAACCAATATTAGCCATAAACCCTGAAGAAAAAATTAAACTTGCATCTTTTTCTTTTATTGAAGCTAGAGCTTCCTCTAGTTTTTCATGTAACCCTAAGTTTCCGCTTATAAGTCGAGAGCTTGCGACAGAAACACCTGAGTCTTGTATAGCTTGTTGTGCTGCACTTTTAACAGACTCATGCTGAGAAAGTCCAAGATAATCGTTGCTGGAGAAGTTAACAATCTTTTTACCCTCAAATTGCAGTTGATGTGGTCCACAAATTGAAACCTGTCTAAGAAAACGATGCTGATCAACCAGCTTCAACTGATTTAATTCCTTCAGGATTGCTTCTATTTGGTTAATCTTCATCAGTTCACCTTAAGATCAGTATTACTTGATGAACAAGAAGACCCTACTCTGACTAAACTAGCCTGATCGAAAAAAAGGCGGGTACGTGCGATATCGATTAGCTGTTCTAGGGTAATACTTCTAATAAGCTGAATTAATTTCTCTAAACCATTCTTCTGTAACCCCATCCATTCAGCATTAATCATGGAATCATTAAGTCCAGCATTTGAACTCAGTTTAATTAACAATGAGTTGAGAAGAACCTTTTTTGAAAATTCCAGTTCTTTTGGAGTAAACCCTTGGTCTTTTATAATCTCAATTCTTTCTTTTATAAATTTCAATGAGGACTCTTCTTGATCAGGGGAAATACCAATCTCGATCACAAATAGTCCATTTTTCAAAACAGTCTCTAGTGATAGAAAGTTTCTAGAAACAAATTCATTTTGACCCCGAATTCGACCTCCCTCTCTACCTTCAAGATTGAGGATTTGAGAAAGGAGTATCAGGGGAAGGTAGTCAGGCTCATTCCTTAAAACTCCAGGAAGACCGTATACAAGTTTACATAAGGATTTGTTTTCAGCTGGAATAAATTGAGGAGTATGTTTAAGGCTCGTTGCTACTGAGTTAATTACCACAGGCTCAACTAATCCATCATTTTCCCAATCACCAAAATACCTTTGAGTTAGTGCGATTATCTTATCAACCTGGTAACTGGAAGAAATGGCAAGAATTAACTGATCTGGCCGATAGAACTTTCGATAAAAATGATCAACATCTGATTTTAAAAGAATTCCAACACTTTCAGTATTTCCTTTAATAGATTGCCTAAATGCATGTCCTCTTGGAAAAATGTTCTGCCGTAGCAATAGTTCTACGATCTGCTCATCATTCAGATTTTCTTGAACCAATTCATTAAGAACTATTTTTTTTTCTTTATTAAATTCTTTCATCGAAAAATTAGCATTGCGAACCATCAAGGCTATTAACTCTATAGCTTTTGGGAGATTTTCCTTAAGCCCTTGAAGCTCAAAAGTTGTCGAAAAATAATTGGTTTTTGTTCGTAGCAATAAGCCTAATGATTCCATCTCATGAACTGGAAAAAAGGATTTTTTTGAACCACTTGGAACCATTCGTCCAGTCAAATTAGCTAAACCCGGTTGGTCATCTAGATCCCGAAAAGCTCCACCCTTAACAACCAACTTTAAACTAAAAGAGTTATGTGCTGGATTATGGGCGGTCAAAACAACAACACCATTTGGAAAAACTTGACGTTTAGAATTCCAAGAAGAACCTATAGATTGTGTGGGATCAATTATTTTATCACCACTGATCTCAGGCACAGGGTGGCTATCTGTTAAACTATTGTGGACTCCTTCACCTGCAAAAGACCACCTAGCAACTTGAGGGTGATGTTTCAATCTCTTTTTGTCCACACTTTCGAAAACGTTTGAAAACACTAGTTCATCTGCAGAACTCAACTTTTTCAAATCAAATTTGCCACTCTGTGCTGAAAGATCCTCTACTGCAACATTATTCTTTGAAAACTCTGGTACAAACCAACCAACGGTGCGAGATTTTTTTTTGAAAACCTTTCTCGCAACACGTTGAACATCTAACTTAGATACTCTCTGAATTTTTTCAGCAAAATTTTCTAATATAGTAAAGCTAGCAATAGATTCGAAATAACCAAGTTGATGGGCAATCTTATAAACACTACTTTGGTCTAAATAAAAACGTGTCCACAACTGATTCTTAGCACGATATAAGTCATCATCAGACACCTGTGTGTCCTTGATATTTTCTAATTCAAAGTCCACTGTGTCTTCACTTAACCTTAAGTGAGAGGAATCAGGAAGGGTCAATGACAATTTATAGAGATATGGATCTCGAGTAGGCACAAGACTAGAATTTACATGAGTAACTAATTGGGTATCTATTAACGATTGATATAGACGGGAGGTTCTGAGAGCACTATCATTCCATGGGCCAGACCATACATTTGACCCTTTCGCACCACAAAGCAACGCATCAATAACCAACAAAACATAGAAATCATCATTTAAAATGTCAGGACTATGATAGGCGAGTTGAATGTATGAAACTTTTCCTGGTCGAGTAATCCTAAGTCTTTTTTCTCCCTCTTGCTCTGGCTCGAAAACAGGTGTTAAAGAAGGTAACAATTTCCTAGATATTGGACCAAAAAACTGATTAATCAAGGACAAAACATTTTCAGTTTGAAAATCACCAACTATTACAAGAATCGCATTGTTTGGAGAATAGTAATCAGAATAATGTTTAGAAATCTCAATGGCATCTAACTGCTGAACATCTTGTGGCCAACCCAAAATAGGCCAACGGTATGGATGCAATTTAAAGGCAGCTGCAACAATATTCTGGTCTAAAGCAAGTTTGGGATTTCGGTCACTTGCCCTCAGTTCAGACATTATAAGGCGACGTTCATTATTAACCTGTAACTGGTCGAACTCTCCAAGTTGCATTCGGTGAGCTTCCAACCTAAGGGCACTCTCTAACTTACTGCTTATGACTGTTGAAAAATAGCCTGTCTGATCAAGAAAAGTGTAGCCATTTGGATATGCAGCAGTGTAGTCAGAATTCCCTTGTTTATTTTTCCGCAATAATTGTTCAGAACCTTTGAAAGTCATGTGTTCTACAAAATGAGATATACCTGTAGATCTTCTACCTGCCATTTGAGATCCAATGCGGTACCAACACCCTACAGTTACTAAAGGTACCGAATGGTCTTCCTTTAATATAATCTTTAAACCATTCTCTAAATAGGTTTCTACAACATCTAGTTTCATGTCCTTAAACTGCTTATTTATAGTTGAAGAAGCCACCCGCACCTGATTAGCTAAAAGACTAGAATCCATGGATAAACAAACCACTCCCAGCACTGATAGAATTGTTGTCCAAAAATATAGAAAAATTATTTTCTTGAAGTTTTTAGTTAAGGGCATTTACTTTTCTGAATAAAACTATAAGAAATCAGAGAATCTAACTATTTTGATTTGTACGGATTATTTTTTCTTTAGCCGGCCACGACGATATGATCTAACTGCTTTTTGATGTTCACGAAAAGTCCGGGAAAAAATGTGACCTCCTTGGTTGTTACTAACAAAATAGAAATAATCAACATCAGCAGGGTTTAAGGCAGCTTTTAAAGACTCAAGACCAGGACTAGCAATAGGTCCCGGGGGAAGGCCCATTGTACTATAGGTATTGTAAGGAGATTCGAAGTCTAAGTCAGACTGAAAAATTCTTCCTCGGAACATACCTCTTTGTTTAGCTGCATAAATCACCGTAGGATCTGATTGCAATCGTATACCTTTATTCAAACGATTATGGAACACTGCAGATACTATTGGCCGTTCAAAATTTAAGGAAGCCTCTGTTTCAATTAGTGAGGCTAAAGTCACAATCTGCATTAAATTTAAAGAAGACTGAGGGATTTGATCCGACAGGTGGGTTGAGAGTACTTGGCGAAAACGTTTTATCATTTTAATAACTAGAGCCTCAGCAGAAGTATTTCTGGTCCACCGATAGGTATCAGGAAACAAGAATCCTTCTAAATTCTTTGCATTAGGTGCCAAGTCAGCTATTAAACCTGTATTGTTAAGGATCCCACAGATATTTTTAGTTTTAGAGAGCCCAGCCTTTTCTAATAGATCTGGAATTTCAAATAAAGACAAGCCTTCAGGAATAGTTAGTTCCTGATAGTTAACCCTTCCTTCAATAAGATGATCAGCTACTTCATATATAGTAAGAGGATTTTTAAACAAATACTCCCCAGCTTGCAGCGTTCTAGACCACCTCATGGTTTTATGATAAAACAAGAAATAGAATCGGTGACTAACTACACCAGCTTTTTCCAGTTGATCAGCAATTTCAAGACTAGAGGTTCCAGGATTAATTAATACAATCTTCTCCATCTCTGAATAGTTTTTATATGGATTTGTCCAGGCAGAGACAATAAATCCAATTGAGCCAATGGCAAATAAAAAAACAAAACCAATCCACGGTTTCATGATTGAGTTTTCTCTTTAAAACTAGTTGATTAGCTATTTAAATCGTTATTGTTTTGGGAATCGAGATAACTTTGCAACATTATGCTTGCAGACATTTGATCGATAACTTTCTTCCGTTTAGCTCTACTTACTCCTCCCTCGATAAGAATTCTTTCAGCTGAAAGCGAAGTAAATCTTTCATCCCACAGAATAACTGTCAGCGGAGTCACGTCTCTAAGCCGGGAAGCAAAATCTGAGATTTTTTGGGCCTGCTTCCCAGGCAATCCATCTAGATTTAGTGGGTATCCAATTACAAACTGATTCACCTCGTATTCATTTGATGAATCAATTAAATACTGTAGATCTTTTCCCCAACCTTTCCGTGTAAGCATCGACAACCCCTGTGCAATAAGACCGGTTTCATCACTGAGTGCTATGCCAATTCTAACCTCTCCAATGTCTAAGCCCATACTCCTCAATGATACCTCCTTTCAAACACTATACTAAAGCATTTGGATTCCGAGTGAATTTTTGAGGTATTTATTATAAAAGTCATAATCAAGACTAGTGCCCTTCAAACAAAGCAAAAAACAGGGGCTTTTCTTCGTATGAAAAAATTTACTTCAGGTTTAATAACATCAGGCAAACATTTATTTTTAGCTTCAATTCATTCAAAAAAGAACTTCATCAAAACAATTTAAGACACCTTAAATTCACAAACCTTTCAAAGATTAATTTCTATCTGCAATCCTTTGAATTAATTTTTTGACATTTAATAATATAACCAATCCCTATATCTCGATTTAACGTTGGCCACTGAATTTTCAATAAAGGCAACCAAAGCCACTCTTTTAACAACCATTTTGAAAATCTAACAAAAATTCGGGTACCACTTTGATGAGTCTTCTCATAATTCATTAGGGTTTGAGAAGTAGTACCAACCCCTTGAGTAATTCCTTTGGAGAATATCTCCCCTTTCCTGTTAGGAAATAGTGCAGATGAAAGAGGATAGGTCCAATTTAAAACAGGAAACCCATAACACCAACAACTTTTAACTTTGAATCCAGACAATTCGATTTTCCTAATTATTTCAACCTTCTCATATCTTCTTGCATGACCAGCTGCAGTGTCATTAGAAGTCCAACGATGAACATGGGCCGGAACTGAAATTAATAGTAGCCCGTTGGGGTTTAATAATTTCCAAAACCGCTCCAAACACTGTAGGTCTTCTTTATAATGCTCTAGAACCTCAAAGGCTAGGATTAAATCAAACAGACCATTCAAGTCAAAGAAATCCGTAGCTTTGAACTCAACTGCATCTGAATCAGTTTTTTGGCATTGATGTCTCTCAACTAAAATTCTGTTGAAATCAACGCAAAGTCCTGTAAATCCTCTAATCAAAAGTTCTCTATATAGATTACCACTTCCAATTCCAACTTCTAAGAATCTCCCCTTTGGAATTTCTTTTATTAGTTGGCGAACTAACCACCGTCGATAAAGGTATGCAAGAGTAGGGTTGAATTGATTGCTCAAATATTCTAAGACTCCTTTTTAGAAACTAAACTAGGTCCTCCAGCCCTATTCCTCTTTAGAATTAGGACGTAGACTGGGAATAATGGCATCAATAACTTTAATAATGAGAAAGGAATTAGCCGAAGAAACCAAGTTAATTTTTGCAAATCAGGATCAGAATCAAAAAAGAATTCTGGCTCGGACAAAATCAGATTGGTCTGATCTGAAACTTGGAAATGCTGAGTTAATCTTCTTAACTGCTTTTGAGTAGGCAAATAGTCAAGATAACAAGAACCATGGCCAGTCAGACGAACATAAAAATTAGCCAGATATCGTGGTAACCAAGAAAGGAAAGGCAAACGATAGTGGGGTTCTATAATACAGTAGCGATTAGGAGTTGCAAGGTAACAAATTCCTCCTGGTCTAAGTACACGAAGGGTCTCATTCAGTAATCTTTCCTGATCTGAGACGTGTTCTAAAACATGGTTCAATAACACTACATCAAACATAGAAGATTTGAGAGGTAGTTTGCAACCATCTGCACGGACAAAATAAAATCCTGATTGACGCTCTACTATCTGGTCTCTATCAACTCCCACGGCCAACTTAAATCTTTTTCCTATAATTCGAGTTATATGTCCCTGACTGCAGCCAATATCTAAAAGGGCTGTGGAATTAATCAAAGCTGAATTTCTTTTTAGGACTTTCAGAATCTTTTCTGCTTTAGCACCTCGAGATGCCAAGTACTCATCCTTAAAGTCAAAACGATTAAGAAACGAATCCGTCCCACTCATGTGAATTGCCTTTTAGTAAGAATAACTTGGCTAATTTCTTTGATAGTTTCAACCATTCTCGACCAAGAATGATGTTTTTGTTTAGCTTCAATATACTTTGACATAACTGATTCTTGTCCAGTTGAAAAAAAATGGATCACTGAATTAGCGATTTGAGAGGAACTTCCCGGTTCCACTATGTAGCCAGTTCTTTCAGGTACAACTACTTCAGGAAGACCACCTACTTTACTTACAACTACGGGTCTTTGAAATCCATAGGCTAACTGAATGATTCCACTCTGGGAAGCACTGGTATAAGGAACAACCACCAGATCTGCTGCAGCAAAGTAACTGGAGACATCCTCGTTAGGAATGTAATGATCATGGAAAGATACCTTATCCTTAAGATTTAAAGTCTGAACAATTTTTTTGTACCTCTCAATACCACCCCAAGCCTCCCCAGCAATAACAAGATGAATAGGGAAGTGCTTGAGAATAAGAGGAATACTCTCAAGCAAAAAACGAAGACCCTTATACTCTCGGATAAAACCAAAGAAAAGTAAGATTCTCGCTGATTTCAATTTTAACTTAATACGAGCACTTTCCTTTTCCACACTTGCTGAGGTTAAATGGTCATATATAGGATGAGGAGAAACCCTTATCTGGTCCTGTCGCGGATAACCGATCCAACTAAGAAGATTTGCCTTATCCCAATGAGACTGGGTTATAAAGAAATCTCCTAGAGATAGTACCTTTCTAGAAAGTTTGTTTTTTAACCATGTATTTTCATGCTCAAAAACATTGTGGCAAATAAATAAAGATTTTGTCTCAGTATAAATTTGTAAGGACTTCAAGAATATATAATAGTAAGGTGCCCAATAAGCAACTGTCCAAGGAAGGATTACTAGATCAGCCTTATAATCCCAAATGGCCTTTGAAAGATTCCACCAAGCTATTGGATTAATAGCATCAAAAACAACATCTGGTTCCTCAAAAGTAATCATGCTAGAGCTAGGATCCTTGTCACTACTACCAGGGTACAACCAAGAAGGGTATTGTCTTGAGAATGAAAGAAACTGGACGTCATCCTGTTGTTGACGCAAACTCTTAACTAAAAGTGAAGTATATTGCGAAATACCTCCCCGAAAAGGGTAGGTTGGCCCAATAACGGAAATTTTCATGATTGTTGATTCTCGAATAGTGAGGAATCTATATACGGTGTATCGTTAAACCTAGAACTTTACTTTTTATCCAACTCTAACTTTTTAATGCGATATAGAACTTCTTCATTGAGACGCCTATTAGCAGCAATGAGGTCACTGACTAAACCAATAAATATAACTTGAACCCCAATTATTATCATGATCGAAGCTAAGATTAATGATTGAATATGCCCATTAGACATTTCTATAATAAAAAAATATAAGTATCGAATTCCTAAAAGAAACCCAATCATCAAACTAATTAATCCCAAAAGAAAGAAAACCTTCAAGGGATTGTACATAGTATAAATTCGAAGGATGGTAGGTATTGATTTCTTTAAATAGGTCCAACTCGAACTGGCTAAACGGGATTCTCTTAGTTTCTCATTTGTCCTAACAGGGATAGTGTCGACCCTAAGTTGGTTAAAGCCAGCTTGAATCACAGTTTCCAAAGTATATGAAAACCTACTGTGCACAATAGTTCGCATTGCCGCCTTTCGACTATAGGCCCGAAAACCACTAGTGGTATCGACAATTATAGAGTTAGCTATAGAGCGAACAAACCAACTACCTATTTTCTGAATCTTTTTTTTTATCCAAGAAAAGTACGGAATATTACTAATATCTCGGGAACCTACCACCAAATCAACCTTATTATAAATAATTGGATGAATTAGAGATTCGATATCAGATCCACAGTATTGATTATCTCCATCAGTATTCACAATAATGTCAGCACCCAGCCTTAGGCTTTCATCAAGACCCACTCGAAAAGCACTAGCTAAACCCTGATGGTGACCAAGTTCTACAATATGGTTTACTCCAAAATCATGCGCAACTTCAACAGTTCTGTCAGAAGAGCCGTCATCAATTACAAGAGTTTCTATAATATCTATATCTTTTACAGACCTAGGTAAATTACTGAGGGTGATTGGAAGAGTATTTTCTTCATTAAAACAAGGAATTTGGATGATAAGCTTCATGAGACTATATTTCAGAATGTTGCTAATACCACTACAAAAAATTAAGTCATTTCAACCAATTCTACGAGTACCGATCCGAATGCAAGAGAGACAGACGCTAGAACAGGAATTTTGCGCTGATCTCGAGTAAACCAGAAAGTAATCTTTTTATTATTTAAAAAGTTTTGACCTAGTTTAATAACTGCTTCGACCCTATGGACTAAAAACCCACCGATACTATTCGAGATTAACTCATTTCCAAGTACCTTGATGTGAACTTGATATATTCTTTCCCCTTCAATAACCGGAATAATAATACGCAATCCAGGCTTCAGTTGGAGCGTTCGAAGAAAATATAGTGCAGATACTGGATCTTGTGTGCCCAGCTCAATAGGAATTCTTTTTAATTCCTTTTTTTTATTCATAAGTGTAGCTATACCTTGTTGAGGATTAAAGGTCATGGTTTCCCTAACAATGTTTTTTGTTTCTCTTAAATATTTACGATATTCGCGACTTGATCCTGAGTGTAGGTCAAAAATAGACAAATATTCAAAATTTAATTTATATATTGAATTGATTGCTAAACTACTTTTGGCTTTTAACCGCAAACGAAAAGAATTGGAATACTTTGATCCTCCTGAACTAACATCTAGATGTGCAGTCCCAGCCTCTATTATTTCTAAATAAGAAATGCGATAAACCAGTTTTTCACCTAATTTAAAAGGTCTTATATCAACACTGGTATTCGACTGTTGCTCCAAAGGAGGTGTTAACTCGTCAGTTTTTGTGGTCTTTAATGTTGTACCTATTACTTGCAAACAAATGCTACTTGATGTTAAGCAAATTAAAAATCCAATCCAGAGTGTGAAAGGCCATAGCATTAACTTGTTTAATACTAACCAGGAAAAAGTTTTGTTCAGTAGGATCATAAATACTATTGATTCATGGGGAATTTAGGCTAACAAATCTATTCGTTGTTTTTGAATAGTTATACTTTCAGTTACAGCTAGGGGATATCAGTAGATATGACGACCACCATCCACTCGAATACATTCTCCAGTTATAAAATCACTTTCAACAAGATTCAGAACAAGCTTAACAATTTCTTGAGCTCCTCCCCAACGGCCTAATGGAGTATTTTCTTTTACTTTCTTGATGTTTTTTTTAGACAAATCTGGAGGAGGAATAATCGGGCCTGGTGCTATAGCATTAACCAGAATGTTTTCAGCGGCCATCTCTAAGGCTAGGGACTCAGTAAGCCCTATTATCCCCATTTTTGAAACATAGTAAGGTATGTAACCTCTGTAACGAGGACGATTACTAGCAGCAGTCCAATCAGTAAAGTTAATAATGCGCCCTCCCCCTCTTAATCGCATTGCAGGAGCAACTGCTTGAGCACAGAAAAAAGCACTTCGAAGATTAATGTTTATGTTATTGTCCCATTCGCGTTCTGTTATTTCCATTAAAGGACTGGAGTTATAAATCGAGGCTAAATTAATTAAAAAATCAATTCCTCCCCATACCTTTATCACCTGACTTACCATCAACTTGACCTGAACTGCTTGCGCTAGGTCAGCCTTTATAGTGACAGCATCCTCACCAATTGAACGAATTTGTTTTGCTACTGTTTCGGCCTCTTGTTGAGAACGATTATATATGAGTGCGACTTAGCTCCTTTTTTTGCTAGTTCAAAACCAACTCTACCCCCAATTCTCCTAGTACCTGTAATACAAGCGACTCGTCCTTTGATTTCCATTGTTAGTCCAAATAGAACATGTTCATCTGTAATTAGAGATCCCGACGGCCTTCTAAAGCTTTTGACATGGTGATTTCATCTGCATAATCTAAGTCACCTCCTACTGGAACTCCCATAGCTATTCGAGTCACCCTAACTTGTAACGGTTTGATCAATTTTGATAGGTATAGAGCTGTAGCTTCACCTTCTACACTAGGATTGGTAGCAATAATTATCTCTTTTACTTCTCCGTCTTTCAAACGTTCTAATAGTTCTTTGATCTTTAACTGATCAGGACCAATCCGATTCAAAGGTGAAAGAACTCCTAATAAAACATGGTAAAGACCGTTGAATTCTCTAGTCTTTTCTACAGCAATGGTGTTATGGGCTTCTTCTAAAACACAAATTAAACTTTGGTCGCGACGGGGATCGATACAGAATCTACATGGGTCCGTATCAGTTATATTAAAGCACACTGAACAGTACTGGATGGAATTTTTGACCTCTATAATAGACTGAGTCAGCTTCTCAGCTTCTATATGAGAACAGCGTATAAGATAAAAACCTAGTCTTTGTGCAGATTTCAGACCAATTCCAGGAAGTTTTTTAAGCTCATTAATTAAATTTTCAATAGGGGGAGCATAGTCACGCATTTTGTCTAGTGTATCAATCCATTAATGGAGGATTATAACTAATAACAACTCTATCTTCTCGAATAGGTATTTTGAAAATGTCGGAACCACTTTCACATAAAAATTTATAAACTTGTTGAAAGCCAAGTATGCATTCTACATCAAACCTGGAATTCCCAAACCACCAGTTAATCCACCTATTTGCCCAGCCATAGCTTCATCAACTTTTCGGGAGGCTTCAGTAAAGGCTGCAAGCACT
>ENA-UPTF01001960-UPTF01001960.1-marine-metagenome-genome-assembly--contig:-NODE-1960-length-12366-cov-2.652291_pt1 | contig 12366 bp, 14 predicted proteins | sample MGYA00238166_ERZ767019 | MGnify/ENA primary metagenome ERZ767019 (study PRJEB28930, sample SAMN06266391) | marine metagenome | isolation source: Sea water from 250 m depth | place: Atlantic Ocean... | reverse complement strand
TTGATCTTCATTAAATGCCGTTTTTAACTCTTTTTCATCCGCTAGATGAGCGATGCAACGAAGTTCAATTTGGTTGTAATCGGCTACGAGCAATGAATGCTTTTCAGAAGGAATGAAAGCTTTGCGAAATGCTTTACCTGCTTCAGTCCGTATTGGAATATTGTGTAAATTGGGTGCGTCAGAACTTAAACGTCCAGTTCTTGTAACTGTCTGATGGAATGTAGCACGTATTCTATTGTCTTTATCTACACAAGAAAGCAGGCCTTCTCCATACGTAGATCTGAGTTTTTCGACTTCTCGGTAAGAAAGCAATTTTTCAATTATGGGATGCGAGTCTTTAAGTTTCTCTAATGTCGCAGCGTCAGTCGAGTAACCTGTTTTTGTTTTCTTCCCGGGCGTCAGTGAAAGTTTTTCAAAAAGTATTTCTCTAAGTTGTTTTGTTGAATTCACATTAAATTCTTCACCCGCTAGGTCATGAATTTGTGTTCTAAAGCCTTCGCACTGGCTGGTGAATTCATCTCGCAGTCTCTGCAATTCAGCAATATCAACAGCTATTCCTCGAGTTTCCATTTCTGCGAGGACGCGTACCAACGGAATCTCCACGTCTTTATTTAGTTCCTCCAGGCCGTCTGCTTTGAGAGCCGCATTTAACGGATCGTGCAGTTTAGATATTGCTTTTGCATTGACTACCGCCTCATGCAACTGATCATTTTCTGAATCGAAATTCAGTTGTCCTTCTTTCTCGATTTCAGCGGGAAAATGCAGGGTGGTGTGTTTGGATAAAATTTTAGAAAGAGGTTCTGAAGAGTCAGACGTTTCAAGGAGGTACTGGGCAAGAGTGATATCTAGGGTTATGTTTTTAAGAAACACTCCGCATTCAGATAATTGTCGGTAGGTTTTCTTTCCGTCGTAAACAGCTACCCCGGGCCCTTTAGGGGAAAGTAGTTTGTTTAATCCGGTAATTACTTTTGAGTTTTGTATCACTTCAGAACTGAACCAATAACAGTTTTCACTACCACCTAAAGCTAAACCGGTTAAGTTTCCTTCTTGATTACTTGATTCTGCGATTGAGATTATTTTACCTTTAATGAGTGTTTCGATTTTTTTAAGAGCTGTTGCCTCATCGGCGCAAGTCTCATATTCGAGATCGAGGATCGATTGCTTTGCAGTTTTTTTTGTCTCTTTTTCATTTGCTTCAAAACCAACAGCTTCGGAAAGTCGCTTTTTTAAAGTATTGAGTTCGAGTGTGTCTAGGAAATTGTTTATTTCAGATTCATTTATTTCAGTATTTTCAAGTTCATCTAATTTAACTTCAAGTGGCACGTCACGAATAAGTGTCATTAGCTCTGCATTGAGATGCGCCAACTCTTCGTTTTCTTCGAGATTCTGTTTCAACTTAGGTGTTTGTTCAGATGTCGCGGAAAAAATTCCTTCTAAATTTCCATAAGCATTTATGAGTTTGGCTGCAGTTTTTTCACCTACTCCAGGAACACCTGGGAGGTTGTCAGAGGTGTCACCTCTTAATGCAGCATAATTAACATAATTTTCTGGAGTTACTCCAGTTCTTTCAAAGATCCCTTCTTCGTCGTAAAGGGCATAATCAGAAACACCTTTTTTATTGTAAAGAACTTTCACGTGAGGATCTTCGACTAGTTGAAAAACATCCCTATCTCCTGTTACTACAACGACATCTTCGCCTGCATCACGACCCATTGTCGCTAATGTTGCGATTATGTCATCAGCTTCAAAACCTTTTATATCAATAGCTGTGTATCCGAGTAGTGAAACCATTTCTTTTACTAACGGAATTTGTTCATACAAAATGTCAGGTTGCTTATCCCGATTCGCTTTATAACTGACGTGTTTTTTATGTCGGAAAGTCTTTTCGGGTCTATCAAAAGCAACCACTATTTTTTTTGGTTGTTGATCTTTAATTAGATTTACAAGCATTGAGGCGAACCCGTATACGGCATTTGTCGTCTGTCCTTTACTAGTTGCCATGTCGGGAGGCAATGCAAAAAAAGCTCTGTAGGTGAGTGAATTTCCGTCAATGATCATTAAATCGGGCACGTTTCGACACTAGTCCCAACAGATTGGAAATGCTTAATATTAAGGTCGGAGACCTTCTGAAATTATTTTTTCTGCTATTTCAACCATTGTTTTTCGATCTGACATTGCCGTTGTTTGAATAAACTTAAAAGCTTCATCTTCATTCAAAGTGGAGGTGTCAATAAGTAATCCTTTAGCTTTTTCAATGATTTTTCTCGCTTTAAGACGATCTTCCAGTGTTTTTGCTTGGTCAGTCAAGTCTCGCATTTCTTTATGTCGTCTTCTGGCTATTTCAATAGCAGGCACTAAATCACTCTGCTGGTATGGCTTTACAAGATAAGCCAGAGCTCCGGCATCGACCGCCTCATCGATAAGTTCACGTTGACTAAAAGCGGTTAGTATCACAACAGCGGTATCTTCTGTCGAGGCTATTTCACGTGCTGCTTGAATTCCATCCATACCAGGCATTTTTACATCCAAAATTACCACTTCTGGTTTATGTTTTCGGACGAGCTCCACTGCTTCGTCACCTCTTCCAGTGTCAGCCAAAACCATGTATCCTGCATTTTCTAAAGTTTCGCGAAGATCCAAACGAATTATTGCTTCATCTTCCGCTATAACTACTCGAATTTTTTCCATTAAATGTTTTCTACGTTCAATTTGTCTAATAACCCATCTTGGATTTCTTCCAATCGATCTATTTCATTTCGTATTTTTTGACAGTATTTTTCCATATTTTCCGACTGCCTTGCTGAATCTCTCCGATCGGTGTCAGAAAGCGCAGTTTCTGAAACTAACGACCTTATACGTGCTTCGTCAGCATCGTTTATAAGACTAATAAGTTGTTCTTCAGCTACAAGAAGGTCTTCTTTTTCTTTTTTTATGCGGCGCGAAATTTCTATTAATCGCTTTTCTAAAGATTTCCCAAACATCATCATCATTCTAGAGGAAGAATGTGATTCTCTTATTAAGGAAAAACCCTGCATTTCGGGCATATTGCTATGTGAGGAAAATCTGTTTAATTTTGCCGGTATGTGCCATCTTGATTACCGCATCTGCATGTTCACGTGAAACTGGTTGTGACCTCCCGCGCCAAGAACCATTAAGTCCTTCTTCGAGTCTCCATTTGTTGGGAAATGCTGAAGTCGTATGGGAAACAGATCCACCTACTTCAGGACCTCACTATCCCGTACCGCCAAAAGGTGGCGATTACGACTACGCGCTAAGCAATCTCGAACAGGTCTCTTTTCTTGAATCTGGTGGCGTAATAATCCAATACCTTCCATCCATCACCAGTATTGACCAGCAAAAACTCACCTCTTTTGCCAGTGATTCTGTAATTATTTCACCGAATGAAAAACTTAAATCTCTTCTCATTGCAACTGCTTGGACTTGGAAGCTTTCTTGTAAAAACTATGAGTTTGAGAGTCTCGAAAAATTTATAACCGATCATCAAGGGAAAATTTCAGCAAATCACAAAGATTGAGTTATGTACCCTGGGTGGGACTTGAACCCACACGACCTTGCGGCCAAAGGATTTTGAATCCTTCGCGTCTGCCAATTCCGCCACCAGGGCAATTTAAATTTATGGAATAGCGAAATCAGTTTACCGCTGATCAATTCAAATATTCTTAAAGTGGCAGTCGCAATATTCGCGACTTTCCAAAAATCGAACCGAAAATAATTTGACCTTCATTATCTAATTGCACACCAGATCCAAGAGTGTTAAAACGACTGTCACCGGTCACCCAATAACCAAGACTTTCACCAGTAGACCAATCAAGAGCTTCGATAGTCCACTCGCCTTCACGTGTGCCGCAGGTGTATACAACATTGCTTCCCATACTGACATAAGGCACAGAATTAGGTGAACTGACCCCGGTATTGACCCATGCCTCACGAAATTCTGAAGTTTCAGAGTCCCATTCAAACTTATGAAGTCCATACGGAGTGAATGCCTGATAATGCCCTAAAAAGAAAGAAAGCAACCTGCTAGCACGCTCTGGTAGCCAAGCAGGTCGACTACTCGGCTCATTATTGACAGTCATAGCTCCATAACCTGCCACAGTGATTGATTGCTCAGTTTGAATACTTTCTCTACTGGAATCACCCATATTCGCAGCTCCCAACCCCGCAATCCTTCGTGAAGGTGCATTAGGTAAGCACTCCCAATCAGTAGGGATTTCGTTTCTCCAAAAAAGTGTGATGTTTACAATTTCATCGCCATCTCCGATAACAACAAAACGGTCCTGATTTGGGTCATCTCCCATCAGCGAAGGAGTTGTGCCGGAACCAGTTCCAGTTCCGTTTCTATATTCCGCACTCCATGCGCCATCTTTGTCAGCAAAGGAGAACCTCTTTCCATTCCAAACCACACGATGTAAGTGATCTACTGAATTGAGGTAAATGCCTCCTTCTTCGTCGCAACACATGCTTGTTCTCACCCACCCGTAAGCCGTGTTGCCTTTTTCAGCTTCCATCTTTTTACAATGTTCAAATGCTTGCTTCTCAGCGCCAGGGATTTGCACAGCCACATAATCCTGGAAATCTCTGGAAAGACTGACTAACCAACCGTGATCCGTTGATAATACGAGACGACCATCTGGTGTCATATTTATCCCGACGAAAAATCCTTCAATGTCGTCTGGTTTATCCCACCTGTTTTTCTCTGTTAAAGGTGAATTTCGGTCACTTGGATCAGTTTCTGCGTATGCAACTACTCCTTCTTTTCGCCCCAAGTACATAACATGATCTATATCGATAAGAGAGTAAACCCCATCAAGCCCTGTCATGAAACGAGCAGCTAATCCGATAGCGCTGTTGATCAGTTTTTCTTCATTATCAAAGTTATCCAATTCAGCAATTCCCGCTTCCCATTCTGAATGACTGCTAAATACATCACCCGGTCTTTCGTGTGAGAGATCAAATGCTGCTAATAATTCGAGTGTTTCGTAGTCAAGTTTTACTATTTGCTCTCGTCCATTACTCCAAATAGTTCGTTTTCCATCTGGATATAAACCCGATATCAGACCACCAAAATGCCCAGGACCTAGCCACTCATACTGATAATCATTTTTTTCAAGAATCTCCCCATTTTGGGAGGAATCAGGAAGCGGACCAGCAAGGTATGTGCTGTCACGCTGGTCACAAAAACCGTGTGCTATCGGGTTCTCGCTGTCAGCCAAAAAAGGATTCCGCCATCTTTCGTACATGTCCACAAAAGGACATTAACTACCCATAAAGTCGAAAACAAATGAACTACATGCACAGTTCTTCATTCATACAAAAATATTTTTAATACGATGGTGAGTGATGGCAATTCAAAAACCTACAGTACCTGTTTTCACGCGACTTATTTTCGGTTTAGTTCTTTTCGGATTTGGTTTAGCTTTAGTAGTTTTAGGAGATTTTGGTGTCTCCCCTTGGGAAGTTTTCCATCAAGGAATTTCACGAAGAACTCCCTTAAGTATCGGAACGACGATCATTTTTGTTGGAATAATAATTCTTGTTTTTCTCTTTCTCCTTAAGGAACCAATGGGCGTAGGCACAATTGCGAATGTTTTGATTATTGGTTTAGTCGTCGACCTTACTTTGTCTCTTTTTGGTGAAATATCAAATATTTTCCCACGCATCATCGCAACACTTTTCGGCCCAATTTTTGTGGCATTAGGATCCGGATTCTACATAGGGACAAGTTTGGGTCCAGGCCCCAGAGACGGTCTCATGACAGCATTTCATCGTAGAGGTGTAGCGATTTGGAAAGCCAGAACACTCATAGAAGGCTCATGTGTTGTCACTGGTTTGATGCTCGGTGGCACTATCGGATGGGGAACGGTCTGGTTTCTGGTCTCAGTAGGCCCCTCTGTGCAATTCTTTCTTAATCGCTTAGAGATAAAAGATTAACTTCATAACCTGAATCAGATTTCTAAAAACCCCAAACTAATTTAAGAAAATTTCTGCGGCGAGATCCACATGTTCGAGGTCACAATCATCAAGCAGTTGCAAATAAAAACGTTCGCATCCCTGTTGTTTAAATTCTTCTATTCGTTTGCTCACTTCTTCTGGAGTTCCAGCCAAACCGTTTGAACGCAACTCATCTGCTTCTCTTCCAATAGCAGAAGCTCGCTCACTGAAAATTGTCTCATTTTCACCGCAGCAAAAAACCTGAGCACATGAGTAAATTAGTTCCTCAGGGTCTCTACCCAATTTCACACAGGCATCTTTAACAACACTTACAAGAGAACCGAAACCTTCAGGTGACACAAAAGGAGTGTTGTATTCCGATGCATATTTCGCGACCAAATTTGGGGTTCTTCGCTTGCCTATCCCCCCCATAATTATAGGAGGGCCCTTTTCTTGTTTCGGCTTAGGCAACCCCATTGAATTCTCAAAGCGAACTGTTCTCCCCTCATAATTGAACAGCTCACCCTCTTCTAAATTCCAAATAGCATTCAGAACTTCTAGTGACTCTTCAAGGATGTCGAAACGAGCACCTATATTCGGAAAAGGCAACCCTTGTGCTTTATGTTCTTCCTCATACCAACCTGCTCCTAAACCCAACTCAATTCTGCCACCGCTCATTTGATCAATTTGCGAGACACTTATAGCCAATGAACCCAAATGACGAAAAGTAATCGGAGTTACTAAAGTCCCTAATCGGATAGTGCTTGTATCACGAGTTAACCCAGCCAAAGTCGTCCAAGCATCTGTAGGACCAGGCAAACCGTCAGAATCACCCATCTTCAAATAGTGATCTGAGGTAAAGAATCCGTTAAAACCCAGACTTTCCGCATGAGAAGCTAAAGTGCAAAGCCGATCATAGTCAGTTCCCTGCTGGGGCTCTACAAAAATTCTGACGTCCATAATGTCCTATTTTCTTTCCGGGTAACCATCTGCAGGTAGCGCAGACATCGGGCCTTGTAATATTAAACCGCCATCAACGTATAAAACTTCGCCTGTTATAAAACGTGCACCAGAAGAAACTAGGAAAATCACTCCGTTTGCTATGTCACTAACATCTCCAATATTAGGCAACGGTTGATCCACAAAACCATCACCCACCCCATCTTCATAAGTCGAATCAAAAGCTTCAGTTCTGAATTGACCTGGTGCTACACAATTAACACGCACTTTAGGTCCCCACTCGAAAGCTAAAGTTCTACTGAGTTCCAAAACTCCCGCTCGCGCACTTGCACTATGAGCTATACCAGGTATACCGCGTCCGACAGTTGCAATTATTTGACATATGGAACCTCCTTCACCTTCAAGCATGTTGTTACCAAATGCTTGAGTCATATTCCAAGTTCCATTCAAATTCAAATCAATTACACTGCGCCAACCGTTTGGAGTGAAATCTCGCGCCTTTTGAGGAAATTGCCCACCAGCATTATTTACAAGAATGTCTACGTTTTTATGCCGATCCGACAATTGAGCAACTGACTCAATATCACGTATATCAACAATGTCGTACGAAACTTTTTTTCCAGTCTGATCAGAAATATGTTTTACAGCCTCACTTAACACATCTTCTTGCCGAGAAACTATGGTCACTTTCGCACCAACTTGAGCTAATCCAACCGCTATAGCTCGGCCAAGCCCAGTAGCTCCACCAGTTACCATCGCGTTTCTTCCTTCAAGTAGTTCTTTGTTATAGATCAAATTACTTTGCATATTTTTACTTTCTCATCAGATCTTCTATCACAAATTACCAAAGCAACTACTTCTCCTGCCTGAGTACGCTGAAACGCAAGCAAAATATTTGAAACAGTCAACAACTAAGTTCATTTATACTCTTTCAAGGGTGCGAGTCACAAATAACTACCAGAATGAATCTTTCACATTTTTCTGAATTATTAGCAGAATAGTGGCCTAAATAGTAAGGCAGAGTGTCTTCTTTTCAGGTTTTTTCCGCTTTTCATCTGCTTTGTGAACTTATAAGGCAAAATGTTCTGTACAAGAGGAGTGAAAATGATCGTCTTTACATACCCCGGTCAGGGTTCACAATTTTCTGGCATGGGATCTAGTTGGTTAAATCACCCATCATGGGAACTTATCGAAGAAGCATCAGACGCTACACACGTGGATCTCACCGATTTACTTATTAACGCAGATGATGAGTCTTTACGAGAGACACAAAATGCTCAACTCTCCACTTTCGTACTAAGCATGCTCGTTCTTGATGCTATTGAGAGACTCGGTCTGGATTCGACAGGTCATGCGGGTCATAGCCTAGGTGAATATAGCGCTCTCACTGCTTCAGGCGCTCTTGATTTTTTTGATGCGGCCAAACTAGTAAATATCAGAGGGAACGCAATGAAAAACGCAATTGAAGAAAAACCCGGGACGATGTCAGCTGTATTAGGTCTCTCCGATATCGAAGTTGAAGAATTATGTACTGAAATTGACGGTGAGGTTTGGGTGGCTAACTATAATTCTCCCGGTCAACTGGTCATAGCTGGTAACAATTCAGCGATAGAAGAAGCAAGCGATCTCGCAAGAAAAATGGGTGCAAAAAAAGTTACTCAACTTTCAGTAGCCGGAGCATTCCATACTCCGCTAATGAGCGCGGCACGAGCTGAACTATCAGAAGCAATAGAAAATACTGATATTCGCCCACCATCTGGAGTCGTGGTTGCAAATGTCGACGGAATGGCTCACGAAAACCCAGAAACATGGAGAGCTCTTATGTCTGCTCAGTTATGCAGCCCTGTGAGATGGACGCAAACAATGGAAACATTGTTGCAAATGAACTTTTCCACATTTATTGAAATCGGACCCGGAAAAGTACTAACTGGCCTTACGAAACGAGCAGAACCAAATACACAGCGTTTGAACATAAACGAACCAAGTGACTTGGATCAACTACTCGATCTAATTGCACCCACATCATCGGCTGATGGAACTCGAGTGAGTCACGAAGGTGAACACCTTTTCTCAACTGACAGACTTGTGGTTAGTCCAACCGCTGGGCTGTTTAAACCTGTGTCAAATTTAGAAATCGGACAGAAAGTTTCTAACGGTCAACTCCTTGGATATGTCGGAACCGTTGAGATTCACTCCCCCTTTTCGGGTGAGCTAATGGGGTGGATCGCCGTAACAGAAGAACGACTGACAGCCAGTCAGCCTGTTGCTTGGCTACGTGTAACATGACCAGCAAGTCTTCGTAAGCTAATCTTTCCCTAGAAGAAAATAAAGGAAAAAATGGAACGTGTAGTTCTCATAACCGGTGGAAATAGAGGTATAGGCCTTGCTACTGCCAAAACTTTCGCTGCAAAAGGAAATAAAGTAGCAATTACATACCGTGAAGACCCACCCGATGGAATCGAAGACCTCGGCATCTACTCCTTTTCATGTGACGTTACTAACCAAGACCATATAGACAAAGCATTTAAAGAAGTCGAAGAGACTCTAGGAACTGTAGAAATTTTGGTTGCAAATGCCGGTATAACTCGAGATGCTCTGGCAGCCAGAATAAGTGACACGGACTTTTCTGAAGTTTTAGACACAAATTTGACTGGAGCATTTAGAACAGCAAAAAAGGCTTTAAGAGGCATGATGAAAAATCGATGGGGGCGAATAATTTTTGTATCTTCCCTTTCAGGTCGAATCGGTCAAATTGGGCAAAGTAGTTACGCTGCATCAAAATCGGCTCTCGTCGGTTTAAGCCGTTCACTCGCTAAAGAATACGCCTCCCGTAACATAACCGTTAATGTTGTTTCACCAGGCGCTGTAAAAACGGACATGTTGGAAAAATTATCGAACGATCAGATAAGTGAATACATCGAATCCATTCCAGTAGGCAGATTAGGGGAACCAGAAGAAATCGGTGAAATCATCGCCTTTTTGTCATCCGAACATGCCTCATATATCACCGGAAGTGTAATCCCAATTGATGGCGGCCTTTACATGGGATAAACCTTCTTTAATAAGCTTGGTAGAAGTAAAGTAACCCTCTATTGTTGTGTGGGCAGTTGAATATAAGGAGTTCAAATGAGTGAAGACAATTTCGCAAGATTTCAGAAATGTGCTGTTGAAGTACTATCAGTTGATGCAGCGCAAGTAACACCTGAAGCCAATTTTGCCGATGACCTTGACGCTGACAGTCTTGACTTAGTCGAATTAGTCATGGCGCTCGAAGAAGAGTTTAGTGTGACTGTTGAAGAAGAAGAATTAGAAGGAATCAACACGATCCAAGCGGCATTTGAATTAATCACAAGCAAGCTCTAATGACGAACCGAAAGGTCGTCGTTACAGGCTTGGGGGTTGTTTCCTCCTGCGGGACAGGTATTGAATCCTTTTGGGAAGGACTCTGCGGAAAACCACCTATTGGTGATAGGCGCGTTGAAGATTTTGACCCATCTAACTACTTTGAAAACCCAAAAGATTCTCGTCGGTCAGATCGTTGCACTCAATTTGCCATTGCGGCCGCTCATATGGCCATGGATCAAGCTGGCGAACTGACCGCGAAAGTAGACCGGTCAGGCGTTTTTATCGGAACAGGTATAGGCGGTATTGAAACCCTCGAAGAACAGATCGGCGTATTGCTCGAAAAAGGTTCACGACGCGTCTCCCCTTTTCTTGTTCCAATGATGATGCCCAATGCCGCCACAGCTGCAGTTTCGATGAAGTACGGTTTCCAAGGCCCAGCTGAAAATACCTGTACTGCCTGTGCCGCTGGTACTCACGCAATAATAAATGCCTCTCGTTTAATCGCATCAGATCGGTGCGATGTTGTAATTGCTGGTGGCACTGAAGCCGCTTTTACTGGGAGTTCAATAGCAGGTTTTACCAATATGACAGCTTTTTCTTCGGAGGGGATCTCCAGGCCATTTGACCTTGATCGCGACGGTTTTGTCATGGGAGAAGGCGCAGGAATTCTTGTACTAGAGGAAAAAGAAATGGCCGAAGCCAGAGGGGCAAAAATCTATGCTGAAATTCTGGGTGGTGCTAGTAATGCCGATGCTCACCACATAACAGCCCCTGCACCAGGTGGTTCGGGAGCTGAAAAGTGTATAAATCTAGCTTTAGAAGATTCTGGAATAGAACCAGAGACTGTTGGATACATCAATGCTCATGGAACTTCAACACCACTAAATGACTTAGGAGAGGCTCAAGCAATAAATTCTGTTTTTGGTTCCAGCGGGCCGCTAGTTTCCTCTACTAAAGGAATCACCGGTCATACACTAGGAGCAGCAGGTGCGATTGAAGCGGTAGCGGTAGTAATATCTATTCAAAAATCCCTCATACCCCCAACCGCTGGATTCACAAACCCTGACCCTGAAATGCCCAAAATCAATCTTGTATATGGCGAGCCAGCTACCTGGACCCCAGCACCTGCTATCTCAAATTCCTTTGGATTTGGCGGGCACAACGGTTGTTTAGTTATTGGCCCTGTTATTGACTAAACTTTCACAAATACAAACATCAACTCGCAACTACAAGCCAATTCACCGTCAACACGCGCCTGACCACTACCCTTCCCACCACGTGCAGAAATCCTTGAAAGCTCTACCGAAAGATCCAGTCTCTCACCTGGTGATACCCGACGTCTGAACCTGACATTGTCAATACCGCCGAACAAAGGCAACAAGCCGTCAAAAGTTTGATCAGAAAGCAAGGCATACGCCCCCAATTGGGCTATCGACTCGCACATTAAAACACCGGGGAGAGTAGGAAGATCAGGAAAGTGCCCCGAAAAAAAATCCTCAGATTCTGTCAACTGCCAGTAGGCTTCGGCTGATTTAGAAATGTCCAGTTGTGTTACTTCAGTAAGAAACAAGAAGGGCTTCCTATGTGGGATAACTTCTTCAGGTTTTGGGAAATTCATCACAAGCTCCAAATTCAAAAGGCCTGCCGGTAATCCCGGCAGGCCTTTGAAAATAATTAAAAATGTAAAAAATTTACATTCCCATTGGAGGCCCACCACTCTTAGCGGCTGCCTTTAGCTTAGACCCTGCAGAAACCTTAACTGCCTTTGTTGCCGGAATACTAATAGCTTCTCCGGTTTGAGGATTTCTACCTTGTCTAGCTTTACGAACTGTCTGCTCAAATGAAATCCAGCCAGGCACTGTGACCTTCTCATTCCCCGCAGCAACTGCGTCCGCCACTACATCAAACATAGCATCCAGGCAAGCTCCAGCATCTTTGTTCGAAACTCCGGCTTTTTCAGCCATTGCTGCGATCAAATCACTCTTGTTCATCCACCGTCTCCCTTGTTATTTGTGTACCCAAATTGGGTACACCGCCACGCGACACGTTTTCGGAGGTAAAGTCAAGCATTTAAGCCTGTTTTAAAGGGGTTTTTTTAAAAAAAAGCCT
>ENA-UPTF01001957-UPTF01001957.1-marine-metagenome-genome-assembly--contig:-NODE-1957-length-12383-cov-3.832765_pt1 | contig 12383 bp, 11 predicted proteins | sample MGYA00238166_ERZ767019 | MGnify/ENA primary metagenome ERZ767019 (study PRJEB28930, sample SAMN06266391) | marine metagenome | isolation source: Sea water from 250 m depth | place: Atlantic Ocean... | reverse complement strand
GGGACTGGACACGCAGTAGTAAATGCAAAAAAATGCGATGCTGATATTATTTTGGTCCACGATAAACAATCGGAAGACTTATTTGTAAAAAATGGATTTGGTTTATATAGAAAAGATTTAATGTATAATGACTTTATACTTGTAGGCCCGAAATCATTTAACATCAATTTTAAAAATGAAAATATTTATCAAGTATTACAAAAGATTTATGATAATAAATTAACTTTTGTCTCTAGAGGAGATAATAGCGGTACTTATAAAAAAGAAATTAGTTTATGGAAAAGTTTAAGTTTAAAAATAAATACAAGAAAAGATCGTTGGTATTTGGAAACTGGTTCTGGAATGGGGCCCTCTTTAAATATAGCAGTAAATAAAAATGCAATCACATTAACTGATAGAGCCACATGGATCTCATTTAATAATAAGAAAGATCACACAATTCTTGTTGAGGGTGATAAGAATTTATATAATTATTATGGAATTATTCCAATTAATCCTAAAAAATGCCCAAATTCTAATACAGATTCATCTGAAAAGTTTATTAATTGGATAACATCTAAAGAGGGGCAAGAATTAATAAATTCATATACAAAAAATGGGGAACAACTATTTTTTGGAAATTCGAAAAAAAAATTAAATTAAGAAGCTTTTTCTACTTCTACTAAGTTATCAGAGAATGTAGGGGCGTTACCCATATCTGCAAGTTTACCTGAGCTAATACTATTTACTGTACCTGTTTTACTTTTTTGTCTCCAATAGCCCAATGTAGCAACTACTATTCCTGGAGAAACATCTTCAGATATTCTAGCATTGCCATGAAAATCGCCTCTATCATTATAAACTTTTACATTTTCTCCTTCTGATATATTTCTTGCATCAGCATCATTTTTATTTATCAAAACAAATTGCTCTCCCTGAACTTTAATCTTACTTTCTATATTTGCATATTGTGAGTTTAAGAAAGCATGACTTTTTGGTGAAATAATATTTAATGGATATTTTTTTGCTAATTCAGGGTTTGTATTTGGAGATTCAGCAGGGGGAGTGTAATCAGGTAATTCAGGAAGAGGTTGTCCTGGTTGATATCCTTCATACATTTGACGAAAAGGACCAGCTACAAAATTTTTAGCATCTTTTATAATAAAATTACATTTACCATCTGCAGTTGGAAAATTACCTTCTTTATGTGGACAACGATCATCTTTAGTTCCAACAGTTAATCGTGCATAACCATTTTTTTTCATATAATCTAAAGTTATACCCTTACATGCAGGAGCGTCCCAATCAACATAATTTTCTAAACATTCAGAATCTGACCATTTAAATTGTTTATCTTTATAGCCCATACTCTCAGCTAGTTTTTGAAAAATTTTATTATTTGGTAAAGTTTCACCCGGTCCATCAATACATTTTTCGTTATAAGTTAAATAAAGATGACCCCATGATAAAATCATATCTTCATGCTCAGCACCCATGGTAGCTGGAAGAACTATATCAGCATATGACGCTGTGTCTGATATAAAATGTTCTGCTGATACTAAAAATAAATCTTCTCTTTTTAAACCTTCTACAATTTTATCTGTTTCTGTAGCTTGTGTAACTGGATTAGCATTCCAACACATCATTGACTTAATTGGGATTTCAGAATGCTCTTCACCTAAAAGCGCTCTACCAATTTTTAGTGCATTAATAACTCTTGTTTTTTCTGGAATAAAATCTGGTCTACAAATAACATCGAATTTATAAGGATGTTCCCAAACTGGAAATTGAGTTATACCTCCGCCAACATGACGCCATGCACCAGTTAACGCCGGTATACAAGTTACAGCTCGTATTGTTTGCCCACCGCCATAATGTCTTTCTAATGCAACTCCCATTCTTATTGCAGCCGGTTGTACAGTTGCTAATTCAAATGCTAATTTTTTTATATCTTCTTCTTTTACACCAGTTATTTTTGATGCCCATTCAGGAGTTTTAGATTTAGCATGTTCTTTTAGTTCATCAAAACCATTTGTATAATTTTTAACATACTCGCCATCAACTAAATCTTGGTCAATTATTGAATTAATTAAAGCCATAGCAAGCGCACCATCTGTTCCAGGTTTTGGAGATATATGCCAGTCAGCTGCCTTAGCAGTTCTTGATTTATAAGAATCAATAACTACAACCTTTGCTCCTTTTTTCTTAGCATCTTGAACAATTGCCCAGTGATGAAGATTTGTGCTAACGCTATTACAAGCCCAAATTACAATATATTTTGAGTGTATATAACTTTCAACATCAGTTCCTGCGGTTGGGCCTACTGTCGATAAGTAAGCAGTACACGACCCTTCTCCACAAAAAGTTCTTTCACAAACAGTTGCTCCCATTTTATTGAAAAAAGCATCTGCGCCGTTTAAACCGTGAACCAATCCTTGGTTTCCTAAATAACTGTATGGTATTATTGCTTGAGGACCATATTCTTTAATAATTTCTTTCCATTTATCCGTAATTGTTTTAATTGCTTCATCCCAAGAAATTTTTTCAAATTTATTTTCACCTTTTGCTCCAACTCTTTTCAAAGGATGTAAAAGTCTATCTGGATTGTAGTGTTTTTTTTCATAATCTTTTACTTTTACACAAAGACCCCCTCTAGTCATAGGATGTTCTTTATTTCCTTTAACACTAATAAGTTTATTATCTTCAATTTCGTAGATCATTGCGCATGTATCAGGACAATCATGCGGACAGCCACCGAAACCATACTTAGTAACTTTTTTGAGCATATATAATGATATTTTTTTTATTTCCTTTTTGCAAGATTAATAGCAAACTTATTGAGAATGGTTCTCATCTTTATTAAATCTTATTTATTATTATTATGTTTTAATAATGAATAAAAGAAAAAATTTAGGAAAATTTCTTAAGCCTTTAGTTAATGATCCAAAGTTAACTAATGAAATCATAGTTACGGATGAAAATAAAAAAAAAATTAAAGTACATTCCGTTGTGGAAAGGCCCCTCACTTTATTTTTGAACGATCAAGAGATAGTTACAATGATGACAATTTGTGATTATCCTAAGTATTTAGCGATAGGGTATTTATTAAACCAGAACATGCTTAAGAGAAATGATAAAATAACCGGCATTGATTATGATGAAGAAATTAGCACAGTAGTTGTTAGAACAAAAATAAAAACAAATTACGAAGAAAAATTAAAAAAAAAAACTCTTACGTCAGGGTGCGCACAAGGAACAGTTTTTGGAGATATTATGGAAGAATTTGAGAATATTACATTATCTAAAACTGCAAAGATTAAAGCCTCATGGCTAATTAAACTACTTAAAGACATCAACACGACTCCAAGTTTATATTTAAAAGCAAGAGCTATTCACGGATGTGTTTTATGTAAAAAAGATAAAGCGCAAGTTTATATGGAAGATGTTGGTAGGCATAATGCAGTTGATAAAATAGCAGGATATATGTTTAAGCATTCAATAACTGCAAATGATAAAATTTTTTACACAACTGGAAGATTAACTAGCGAAATGATTATTAAAACAGTAAAAATGAGAATACCAATTTTAATATCAAGAAACGGATTTACATCATGGGGAGTCGATTTAGCAAAAAAATCTAACCTTACTTTAATCGGCAGAACTAAAGGTTCTAGATTTTTAGCTTTATCAGGACATCAAAGAATTATTTATGACAAAAAGTAAAATATTAGGCGTCGTATTAGCCGGGGGCTTATCACGGAGAATGGAAGGTGGAAAAAAATTCTTAAAAAAAATTGATAATACGCCAATTATAGATTTAGTAATTAAAAAAGTAACAAATCAAGTAGATGAGTTAATTATAAATGCAAATGAAAACAAAAATTCATATTTAAAAAAATTCAATGTGCCAATAGTGCCAGATATTATAAAAGGTTTTAAAGGACCTTTAGTTGGAATTTTATCAGGAATGATGTGGGCTAAGAAACAAAAAAGAAATTTTAATTATTTAGCTACTTTTCCATGTGACGCTCCTTTCTTTCCAGAGAAATTAGTAAAAAAATTAATTGATGAAACAAAAAAAAATAATTTTGATATTGTTATTCCAAGATATAAAGATCAAAATCATCCAGTTTTTGGAATATGGTCGCTCGATTTAATAGATTCACTAAAAAAATATCTTTTAGATGAAGATCTTAAAAAAATAGACACTTGGATTTTTAGAAATAAATATAAAATTTTAAATTTTAAGGATTTAAAATACGACCCGTTTTTTAACATAAATACTGTTCAAGAATTATCTAAAGCAAATTCAATATCATCAGAATTTGATATCTAATTTCTTAGTATTAAAAAGAATTAATAAGAAGACCATTAAAGATAATAGAAAAAAAATAGCATTGATATCATGAACACCAAACATAATTATTAAAAAGATAAATCCAAGATTAGATAAAAATTTATTGGATGAATAAAAGAATTTATTTGATAAATAAAATATTGCAGGAATTGTTATATATAATTCATAAAAAGCCATTCTTGGTAAACACATTGTTATAATTAAAAAACTAAATTTAAAAAAAATTCTTTTTTTTTCTAAAATCCAAACTTTTCTTTTTATGAATAGGTAAAAAGTACCAATTAAGATAATAGCTGTAGAAATAATCCAGAAAATCGTTGTAAATATAGATGGACCGGAAGGAAGATAAATGTTAAATAAGGAAAGAGTTCTTGATGGTAATTGTTCTAATAAGGATACGATTCCTAATCCTCCACCAAATGAAAAAAACCACGCATCACTTTTCATTGCTATCATAGTATTTAAAAAATCTAAGAATATTTCTTTATTTATAATTAAATCAAATATATATATTGATAAAAGCATCAAAGAAGAATAAAGGAATGGCTGATAAAAATTTTTTCCTTTATAAAAAAAACCAACAAGTATGTAAAAAAAGAAATGAGGCTTTATTAGAGAGGCAATTATAATAAACAATGCAAATTTTTTTATATTATTTTTGTAAAGAGAAACCAAACTAAATGAAATTAATGTAAATGCTATTATTGAAATATTTCCTGTAAGTAAACTTTGAAAAAAAATTCCTCCAAATGAGAAAAATAATATTAATAAAAATAAGACGGAGTTTTTATTTTTAGCGAATAAAGATTTTGAATTTTTAAAAATAAAATAAACACAAATGCAAACTATCACAAACCAATATTTTTTTAAGTCATCAAAATTTATAAACGAAAATAAAGAAAAGAATTTTGCAAGAGGTATTGTGTAGTTGTATGCAAATGCTTCATTTAAGCCTGCTGAATTTTTAATACATTCAGCAATAGGATTATTTGACATCATTCCATAAGGAGTATTTCCAATCGAATAAATCTTACCAGCACAGTAATTTACAGATAAATCCCAAAAAACTTCTCTAGAACCAATTATATATTTTTTATAAAACCAATTTAAGATATTTAACGAAGACAGAAAAAGAATAAGATGTAATATGTTTTCTTTTGTAATAATTTTTTTCATAAATATGTATTAATATTATATGAAAAGGGAGAAAAATACTTTATTTATGTATAGCAATTATTTTCCTATTTTTTTAACAGGAGGAAGAGGTCTTTTTGGAAGTGTTTTTTTAAAAAAAAATAAAAAAATTAAGAAACAAATACTTGCTCCTTCTAGTTCAAGATTAGATATAACAAAAAAAAAAGAAATATCTCAATACTTAAACAAATATATGCCTAAACTTATAATTCATGCTGCAGCATTAGTAGGAATAGCCAATTGTGAAAAAAATAAATTACTATGCAAGAGAATAAACATTGAGGGTACGAGAAATATTTGTTCATATGCAAAAAAAAATAATATAAGATTTATATATATTTCAACAGATTATGTTTTTGATGGAAAGAAAGGAAATTATAGTGAAAATGATAAGCCAAATCCAAAATCAATATATGGAAAATCAAAATTATCTGCTGAAAATATTGTAAAATCACTTAATGATTACTTAATTATAAGAACATCTTTTTTTTCAAGAAAGAAATGGAAATATAAAGAGGCTTTTGTAGATCAATATACATCGAGAATTCAAATAGAAGAATTAATATCAAAAATTAACAAAATCATTTTTACAAAATTTAGTGGATTAATTCATATAGCAGGGAAAAGGCAAAGCCTTTATAATATTGCAAGAAAAATTGATAAAAAAACAAAACCTATTAGTTTAAAAGATCATAAAGATCTTAATATTCCAGAGGATATAAGTTTAAATATAAATAAATGGAACAAATTATTAAAGAAATAAAATAATAATTAAATTTATGAAAAAAAAATTATTAATATTTATACCTGCATACAACGTAGAAAACTTAATTTTAAATGTCTTAAACGACATACCAGTTAAAAAACTAAATTCTTATGAAGCAGAGATTTTATTAATAAATGATTGTTCAAATGATGGAACATTAAAAAAAGTTCTAGAATTCAAAAAAAAAAATAAAATTAAAGTTTCTGTCTTAACAAATAAAACAAATTTAGGATATGGAGCTGTTCAAAAACTCGCATATTTTTATGCTATAAAAAATAATTTTGATTTCGTTGTAATGTTACATGGGGATGGCCAGTATGATCCTAAAGTTTTACTTAATTTAATTAAACCAATAGAAAAAAAAGAGGCCGACGCTGTTTTTGGTGGAAGAATGCATTCTTATTTGAAAGCTTTTAAAGGGAAAATGCCTTTTCACAGACTTCTTGGCAATATATTTGTTACAAAAATTCAGAATTTTCTTTTGAACACCAATATAAATGAATATCACACTGGATATAGAGCGTACTCAGTTAACGCATTAAAACTTTTACCTTTTCATCTTAATTCTAATTATTATCATTTTGATACAGAAATAATTATTCAATTATTGTTTTCCAAACTTGTTATTAAAGAGATACCCATTGAAACAATTTATGGAATTGAAAAGTCATATTTAAATGTAATTAGATACGGTTTAAATGTTTTAAATACAACATTTTTAGCCAAGTTACAAAAATTTGGAATTTTTTATGAAAGAAAGTTTGATATTGAAAGACATCAAAAAGGAAAAGTTGAATACAGTAATAAAAAAAAATTTACGAGTTCTCACAGCAAAACTATTAAACTAATAGAACCTAATAGCAAAATACTAGATTTAAGTTTAAGTCATAAATTCTTTAAAAAAGAATTAGAAGAAAAGAAATGTAAGATTTATCCAATTGACATCCATTCTATTTTAAATGAATTAACTTATCAAAATTTGATTAATTCTGATTTAGAAAAATACAACCTACCTATCAGCGAGGAAGTTTTTGATACAGTTATTATTTTAAACGAATTACAAAGATTTAATGAACCTGAAGCATTTATAGAAGTATTATCTAAGTGGTTAGAAAAATCACCTAAAGCTGAAATTATAGTTTCAACTACTAATATTAGTTTTTTTATGATTAGGCTTATGTTGCTTTTGGGTTTCTATAATCACGGCACTAAAGGTGTCTTAGATTTAAGTCATAAAAGGAATTATACTTTTTCATCTTTAAAAAAACTCTTTGAACAAAGCGGAGCTTTTAAAATAAAAAAATTAATTGGAATTCCTGCGCCATTTCCTTTAGCTATTAAAAATAAAATTATAAGTAAAAGTTTGTTATTTATAAACAATTTATTAATAAAGATTTTTCGCGGTTTTTTTTCATACGAGATTTTAGCAATTATCGAACCAAAAAAAACAATAGAAAACTTATTTAACTCTGCTGAAAAGAAATAAAGGAATTTATGAGAATTTTTATATCAGGAATCGCTGGTTTTTTAGGTAGTCATCTAGCAGATAGAATGATTTTTCTTGGACACCATGTTTTTGGATGTGATAATTTAATTGGCGGATATTTAGACAATGTTCCTAAAAAAGCTAAATTTTACCAAGCTGATTGCAATGATTTTAACTTAATGAAAAATATTACAAAAAATATGGATATAGTTATTCATTGTGCAGCAACTGCTTATGAAGGATTAAGTGTTTTTAGTCCAAATATTGTAACAAAAAATATTGTAGGATCTTCTGTATCTTTAATTACAGCTTCAATTTGCAACAAAGTAAAAAGAATTGTTTATTGTTCTTCGATGGCTAGATATGGAAGTAATAAAGTTCCTTTTACTGAAGATATGAAAACGAAGCCACAGGACCCTTATGGAATTGGTAAGGTCGCTGGAGAAGAATTCTTAAAAAATTTGTGTGATGTACATAAAATTGAATGGGTAATTGCTGTGCCTCACAATATTATTGGACCTAGACAAAAATATGATGATCCTTATAGAAATGTTGCAAGTATAATGATTAATCTAATGTTACAAAAAAGAAATCCGATTATTTATGGTGATGGAAAACAAAAAAGATGTTTTTCCTTTATAAAAGACGATATAGACATTTTAACTGAACTTGCATTTAGTAAAAAAGCTAGAAGTGAAATTATCAACATTGGCCCTGATGATGAATTTGTAACAATTAATGAATTATCTAATACAATTTCAAACTTGTTAGCTTTTAATACTAAACCTATTTTTAAAAAAGGTAGACCACAGGAAGTTTTTTTAGCAAATTGTTCTGCAGATAAGGCAAGGAAGATGTTTAATTACAAAACAAAATATTCTTTAAAGCAAGGACTCCAGGAAATGATTACTTATATAAAGAATAGAGGTGTTCGGCCATTTAAATACCATTTAGATTTAGAAATAATAAATGAAATAACACCAGAAACATGGAAAAATAAACTTTTTTAATTAATATTAAAATTAATAAAAAAATATGAAATTAGGAATTTTTGATAAATATAAGACCACGTTAGGCCAAATAGACCATGTTAAAAAAACTTTGAGTAAAAAAAGGCCAACGGCAATTAATTTTGAAATTGATTTAACTAATGGTTGTAACCATAGATGCTCTTTTTGCCAATGGGGCAGTTATATACAAACAAGTAGAGCAACACTTAAAAGTAAAATAGTACTTCAAACATTGCCAGAGTTAATTCATTATGGAACAAAAGCAATTACATGGACTGGCGGTGGCGAACCAACAGTTCATAAAGACTTTTTTAAGTTATTAAATATAGCTTATGACTTAGGATTAGATAATGGATTGTTGACCAATGGATCACTTTTAAAAAAAGAATATGATAGACAACTTTTAAAACAGTTAGTTTTTTTAAGAATTTCTATGGCAGGCGGGAACAGAGATGCTTATAAAAAAGTACAAGGTAGAGACGATTTTGATTTAGTAATAGATAATCTAACAAGAATAGGAAAATTAAAAAAAAAAATAAAATCAAAAACAACTTTAGGTGTTGCTTTTTTAGCCAATAAGGAAAATGCCGACAGTTTAGACGATTTTGTAGAAACACTTATTAAAGCAAATTGTAATTATCTACAAGTAAGAAGAGACAATTATATTAAAGAAGACGAAAAAAAATGGTGGGAAAAAAATATTGGAGAAAAATGTCAGAAATTAGCAAAGTATACTAGAAAAAAAGGAATGGACATACTAACAGAGGGTTACGTTTCTTTTCAAAAATATGTAAAATATCCAAAAAAGTGTTTTGCACATAATTTTGTTATGGCAATTAATGCTGAAGGTTATGTAACTTTTTGTAAAAATACTAAAGACAATCCCAAATTTTATATTGGCAATTTAAATAAAGAAACTTTTTCTCAAATATGGAAAAATTCTAAAATAAATAAAAATTTAGAAAAGAACATAAAGCCATCTAATTGCGCAACATATTGTAAAAACATGCAAATAAATAAAGCAATTGAAGATTTATTAAACAAAAAAGTATCATTAGAAGATTACAAAAACCTTAAGTTAGAACATAAAAACTTTCCATAATAATGAAAAAAGAAAAATTATTAATTTTTATAGTTGCTTATAATCATGAGAAAACTATAGAAAATGTTGTCAATAGAATTCCAAAAAAATTATTTAATTTATATGATTTGGAAATATTAATTATAGATGATGCTTCAAGGGATAGTACGTTTATAATTAGTAAGGAAATAAAAAAGAAATATAAAAAAAAAAAATCTTTTAAAATTAATATTTTTTATAATCCGATAAATCAAGGATATGGAGGTAATCAAAAAATAGGATATCACTATGCTATAAAAAATAAATTTCGTTATGTTGTTTTACTCCATGGCGATGGTCAATATGCGCCAGAAGTTTTACCAAAACTTTTAAATCAAATATCTTTGAAAAATTGCGATGTTGTTATGGGCTCAAGGATGATTGATAAGAAATTAGCTTTAAAAGGCGGAATGCCTTTATATAAATTTGTAGGAAATATTATTTTAACCAAAATACAAAATTTTTTACTTGGGACAAGTTTTGCTGAATTTCATACTGGTTATAGGATTTATTCTATAAATTCTCTAAAAAAAATTCCTTTTTATTTTAACACTAAAGATTTTCATTTTGATACTGAAATTTTAATACAATTAGTTATGAATAAAAATAAAATAAAGGAAATTTCAATACCAACTTTTTATGGAGATGAAATTTGTCATGTTAATGGGATGAAATATGCTTTTAATGTTTTAAGGATGACTTTTCTGGCAAAATTTCAAGAAATAATGAATTTTAATTTCAGTAAAAAGTTTATAGCTAGAAGTTATCCAAAGAAATTTTCTGATTTAGACATTGATAAATTATTATCTAAAGCAATGAAAAGAAAATAAGAATATTTATTTTGTATATTTCTTTATTATTGCACTAATTCTTTTTTCAAGAACATCATCCCAATAAGGCATTTTTAATTTTAGAAAATTTTCTAATTTAGTTATATCAAGTAATGAATTTAGAGGTCTTTCAGCTGTTTTTTTGTTTGAAGAAATTTTTTTATAATCTTCTGAGTTTATTGATGTTAAAGAACAATCTTTGTATTTATTTTTTAATTTTTCATATATTTTTTTTGCAAAATCATAATAATTTGCTTTACCTCTTGCTGATACATTTAGTATTTTTGGATTTTTTTTATCAATTATAATTTTTTTAATAATATTAATTGATATATCACTTATAAACCCAGCATGGTTAGGAGTTCCTATTTGATTATTGACTAAAAAAATTTTTTTATTTTCTTTTATTTTTTTTATAATTTTTTTTGGAAAATTTTCCCCATGATTATTGTATATCCAATTAAGTCTTAAAATTAAATAGTTACATTTTGATTTAATTATTTTTACCTCACCTTTTAATTTGGTTTTACCATAAAAGTTTTTTGGTTTTGTTTTATCTCCTTCTTTCCACGGTTTCTTTTTTTTTCCATCAAAAATATATACAGTTGAATAATGAACTAAAAAACAATCATTTTTGTATGACCATTTAGCGATTTCATTGGTTGACAACGTATTAATTTTAAAACATTTACTTTTTTCTTTTTCAGCCTCATCTACTTTTGTATATCCCGCAGCATTAATTATTAAATTTGGTTGAATTTTGTCTAGAACTTTTGTTATAGAATTTAAATTTTCTAAATTTAATTTTTTTTTAGATAAAATTTTTACTTTTTTGCTTATTAATTTTAATTTTTTTTTTAAATTTGATCCTATTTGTCCAGAAGATCCCAATAATAAAGTTTTATTTACTTTTTCCATCTTGGTAAATTTTTTATTTTTTTTAATTCTAATGCTTGAGAGTCTTTTTTTGACAAAATTGGTTTTTTTATTGGCCAATTAATTTTTATATCTGGGTCATTCCAAATTATTCCCTTTTGATTATTTGGATAATATTTATCTGTACATTTATAGATTATGTCTGCTCTCTTACTAACTACTAAATAACCATGAGCAAAGCCTTTAGGTATCCAAAGCTGTTGTTTTTTTACTGAATCTAAATACACACCATACCATTTACCAAAAGTTGGGCTATTTCTTCTAATATCTATTGTTACATCAAATATTTTTCCTTGAAGAACCGAAACAAGCTTACCTTGAAGGTAGGGATATTGAAAATGCATTCCTCTTATTGTATTTTTTTTGGACTGAGAATGTATAACTTGAACAATCTTTGATTTTGTTAATTTCAAATGTAAATTTTCATTATATGTTTCATACAAAAATCCTCTTTTATCATGAAAGATTTTTGGCTCAATAATATAAAGGCCAGGCAGTTTCAATTTTTTAATTTTCATTTATTTTTCTTATTTATTTATAAGAAATAGTAGATGGCTTACTTAATTTTTCCATTTTAGCAGCGCAATATTTAAACTCAGGAATTTTTCCAAAAGGATCTAACTTTGGATTTGTTAATACATTTGCTGGAGCTTCTTTAAAAGTAAAAGGAAAAAATATAACATTGTTTGGTACATTTCTATCTAA
>ENA-UPTF01001956-UPTF01001956.1-marine-metagenome-genome-assembly--contig:-NODE-1956-length-12383-cov-15.819763_pt1 | contig 12383 bp, 13 predicted proteins | sample MGYA00238166_ERZ767019 | MGnify/ENA primary metagenome ERZ767019 (study PRJEB28930, sample SAMN06266391) | marine metagenome | isolation source: Sea water from 250 m depth | place: Atlantic Ocean... | reverse complement strand
CAGGAGTAAAAGGAAATAATTCCCAAAGGTCCACATGTCGATCAATATTTTGCAATATTTAACTCTAAAAAAATAATCACTAGTCATCAATCGCGATCAAAATATCTTTTTTTATGATCGTACAATATTACAATCATGTACTCTACATGTTCACAATGTGGTAGATTAGTAACAAGACCAGAAGCTAAGTATTGTTCTGATGAATGTGAAGAAAAATCAGGGTAATCAAATTATTAATTGTGTTATATTATTCATAAAGCCAACATAAAACATAACCAGATTTTGTTTTTATTTTTGGTGGAGTAGTTTTACATTTTTCCATCGCATCAGGACATCTATCGAAAAATCTGCATCCAGTTTGTGGTGCAGATAAATCAGGCGGATTACCTGGGATGAACTTTATTTTTTTTTCTGTACGTAAAGTTGGAATGGAATTTAACAATCCTTGAGTATATGGATGCTTAGGATCATTGTATATCTCTGAAGATGTACCAAATTCAACCATTTTTCCGCCATACATTACACCTATTTTTTCTGCAACCTCAGATAAGATTGCAAGATCATGTGAAATTAACATAAGTGACATGCCATTTTTCTTTAAACTTTTTAGTAAATTGATGATTTGTGCCTGAATAAGTACGTCTAGTGCAGTTGTAGGTTCATCAGCTATAACAAATTTTGGTTTTAGTAATAATGCCATGGCAATTACAATTCTTTGTTTCATTCCACCACTAAGCTCATGCGGATATTTATCCAAAACAGATTGATCGAGGTTCACAGAATGAATGGAATCATGTATAATTTTATCTGGGTTATCATCAAACCCATGCTGCTTAAGTAACTCATCAAATTGCTGCTTTATTGTAAAAACTGGATCTAATGAATTCATAGCTCCTTGAAAAACCATTGAAATCTCCTTCCAACGTAGTGTACTATCAAATTTGGATTCAGACATATCAAGTATGGATTTTCCATCAAATGAAATTTTTCCTGAACTGATTTCTCCCCCTTGAAGCATTTTGATGATCGTTAATCCCAAAGTGCTCTTTCCACAAGCACTTTCACCTGCGATTCCAATTGACTCGCCATTGTCCAATTGAAATTCAACCTTTTCTAATGCATGAATATTCCCATGGGTGGTTTTGTAATCAACGGACAGATCAGATATTTCAATGTCTGGCATAATGGTAATACTTCACACTACATTTTATTTTTTCAAGAAAGGATATATTCAATGGATCACCATTTAAGATGATTTCAATGAAGTTTAATCGAACCCACTATATTGAAGAGGTTAAACCTGATATGAAAGATCAGGAAGTTATTCTTGGAGGCTGGGTAGAGGATTTAAGAAAAATGGGTAAGATGACATTTCTTACCTTACGAGATGTTACAGGTATTACTCAAATCATACTTACTGCCGATGTTATGAAATCAATTGATGATATTACAAGACAAAGTGTTGTTAGAGTTACTGGCAAAATACAGGATACAAAAGCTAGAGATTTTGAGTGTGAAATCAAAGCTAGTGAGATTAACGTGTTAACTAGGGCTGTTCATCCTCTACCTATTGATCCTATTGGTAGGCTTGAGAGCCATATTGACAATAGGTTAAATTCTAGGGCATTAGATATGCGAAATCAAAAAACAGCCTCGATCTTTAAAATCAGACACCATGTATTGGCATCATTACGGCAAACGTTCTTAGAAAAAAAATTCACTGAAATTACTACGCCAAAAATTATTGGTAGTGCAAGTGAGGGAGGAGCGAATTTATTCTCCTTGGACTATTTTGGAAAGCAGGCATATCTAGCACAAAGCCCACAACTCTATAAGGAACAAATGACAATCGGCTTAGAACGGGTATTTGAGATAGCATCGTTTTACAGGGCAGAAAAATCACATACTGGTAGACATCTAAGTGAATTCACTAGCGTTGATATGGAGGCTGCATTCATGGACTATTCTGATGTTATGGATGTTTTAGAGGATTTAGTTCTTAACACATTCAAACACGTGTCTGAAAATTGTAAAGATGAACAAAAAATTATAGGAAATCAAATTACAATTCCTGATAGACCGTTTGAAAAAATTACATATTCTGATGCACTAGATGAGCTTAACAAAAAAGATGTCAAACTAGAATTTGGTGATGACCTTTTAGATTCTCACTTGAGAATAATAGGTGAAAATCATACTGGATTTTATTTCCTTACAGATTGGCCAATCAAACTCAAACCATTTTACATTATGGAAAATCAGGACAATCCTGAAATTTCTGAGTCATTTGATTTACAATTTGGTTATCTTGAATTGTCATCAGGTGGAACTAGACTACATAACCCAGAAAAGATCAAAACGAGATTGAGTGAACAAGATCTTGATCCTGCAAAATTTTCGGAGCATCTACAAGCATTTGATTGGGGTATGCCACCACATGCAGGTTGGGGATTAGGTTTGGAAAGACTACTTACAGTAATTATTGGAATTGATAATGTCAGAGAAGTTATTTTGTATCCAAGAGACCCAGAAAGATTAAAGCCTTGAGATAATTTCTTTAGTAAACTCCATGGTGGTTTTATCACCACCCGTATCTTTGGTTTTAATATTATTTTTTACAACATCATAAACTATGCTCTCTAATTTTTGTCCAGCATCAATACATTTTTGGTCATTGTGTTTATCCCCAAGCCATTCTAACATCATTTTGATTGAAAGTATGAAGGATGTTGGGTTTGCAATTTGCTTTCCTGCTATATCAAATGCTGCACCATGAACTGGTTCAAACAAACCAAAATCATCTCCTATATTTGCAGCAGGTGCCATACCTAATCCACCAACAACTTGAGCTGATTCGTCAGAAAGTATATCACCAAACAAATTGGTTGTAACAATTACATCAAATTCTTGTGGCTGCCGGATTAAATTCATTGCACACGCATCAACATACATCTCTTCAAATTTAATATCAGAAAAATTATCAGCAACTTTTGAGCACGTGCTAGCAAATAACCCATCAGTTTTTTTCATCACATTAGATTTATGGACACATGTAACTTTCTTCATTTTTCTTTGGGCTGCAATCTTAAATGCATAATTTGCAATTCTTTTTGAGGCTTTTTCAGTGATAATTCTCATTGCTACTGATGCATTCCCAATATCAAATTCTTCGCCAGTGTACAAATCCTCTGTATTCTCTCTAACAATTACTAAATCTACATCGTCTCGTAATGATGGCATGTTTGGGTATGATTTTGCTGGTCTTATGTTTGCATAAAGATCCAACATGCGTCTTAGATATACTATCACATCTTTCGCACTTTCACCTACTGGTGCTTTCAAACAGGCATCAGAATTTTTTATTGTTTCAAACGTTTCATCTGGTAACGCTTGTCCAGTATTTTTTAAAACCGTATCACCTGCCTCAAGTTTTTTTATTTCAAAGTGAATGCCCATATTATCATTAATTGTTTCCAAAATACTAGATGCCGATTCAGATATTTCTGGACCTATTCCATCACCTGTAACTAATGAAATGTTATACTTACCGCTCATTTTCTATACCAACAATTATGCTTTATTTTGCTTAAGTATTTTTTTTAGCAAAAGTCTATTCATACCATCAATAACAGCTTGTACACTAGTTATGACAATATCCTCTCCTACAGATTTTGATGAAACAGTGTTTTGCGTTGCATCTTCTAGCTTAACCGTCACTTCACATAATGCAGTTGAACCACCAGATATTGATGCTAAATTATAATCCTTAATTCTAATTTCTGAAATTTTTCCCGTAATCTTCTGAATTGCGTTAAGTGATGCATCTACTGGCCCAACACCATAATCTGTTGCTGTATGTTCTTCGCCATCAATATTTAATTTTACAAATGCATACGGCATATTACCCATTCCAGTAGAAACTGAAAATCCTGTTAACTGTACCAAACGTTTTAGTTTAGAATCACCCATAACTTCATTGGCCATAGACAATAACTCAACATCAGTGACATGTTTTCCTTGGTCACCGATTGATTTCACTTTTTCAAGAATTTGTTTTATTTGATCCTTATCAGGTTGTACACCATATTCTTCAAGCATAGCACTAATCCCATGAGCGCCTGCATGCTTACCCACTTGGAGCCATCTGTTACGCCCAACAATTTCAGGGCTAATTGGTTCATAGGTAAGTGGATTACTCAAAACTCCATGAGTATGTATGCCAGACTCATGTCCAAATGCATTTTCGCCTATGATTGCTTTATTAGGTTGAACTGGCATTCCAGCTAATCTTGAAACATATTTTGATGTCTCATAAAGAAGTTCAGTCTTGATGTTAGTCTCCCAAGATTGATCAAATCTCAAACATTGTAATGCCATAACAAGTTCTTCAAGAGATGCATTTCCAGCACGTTCACCAATGCCATTTATTGTTACATGTGCACACTGTGCACCAGCTTGTATACCAGATATCGCATTAGCTACAGCAAGTCCAAAATCATTATGACAATGCATGCTAATTGGTAATTTGGTAGCTTCAATTGCGTCCTTTGTGATTTCAGCAATATACTGTGGTGTTGAATACCCAACAGTATCAGGTATATCTATTCTATCAGCTCCAGCTTTCGTAACTGCAGTAAATATTTTTTTTAAGAAATCACGGTCAGTTCGCGTTGCATCTTCAGCTGAAAATTCAACCTGTAGACCTCGTGATTTTGCATATTCAACTGATTCAACAGCCTTCTCAAGAGCTTGATCTTGTGAAAGGTGTAATTTATGCTCAAGATGAATATCTGAAGTTGCAATGAACGTATGAACATATTTTAAACCACAGTCAACCACAGCGTCAATATCACGCTGATTTGTACGGGCAAGACCACATAATTCAGCAGATAGATTCGCTTTTGTAATCATTTTAACAGCAGCCTGTTCACCTTCTGAAATAACAGGGAACCCAGTCTCAATTGCATCAACACCCAATTCATCTAATTTTTTTGCAATGTTCAACTTATTTTCAGGTGATAAGGCAACGCCTGGTGATTGTTCTCCGTCCCTTAATGTGGTATCAAAAATTCTAACTTTCATTTTACATCATCTATAATGCAGTTACCCCAGTCCTAGCAGAATCTAAAATACCGAATGGTTTTATTGATTCTTCAAATGCTTTAATTTTATCAGGTGTAGATGTTAACTCAGCTATCAATGACCCCTCCTGCCCATTGTGAATTTTTGCACCATATGTACTTGCTAACTTACTAATTTCTGTATTATCCGATTCTCCATTTGATTTGATCCTAAACAATACCAATTCTTTATACACACTTTCTTTCTCATCTAGTCTTTTGACTTCTATTGTATCAATCATTTTATCAAGTTGTTTAACAATTTGAGCAATCTGTTTTTCAGTACCGACAGTTGTTATTGTCATCTTTGAAAATTCAGGATTTTCCATTACACCCACTGATATGCTATCTATATTGAAATTTCTAGCTCTAAACAAGTGAGTGACCTTGAATAATATTCCTGGTTTGTTTTCAACTCGAATTGATAATATTGCCCACATATCACTCACTATGATGGTAAGATCATATCCTTTAATGAAGTTCCAGGTGCAACAAATGGTAAAACATCCTCTTCCGGATCAATTGGTATATCAATTACTGTAGCAACATCACTGTTAAGACCAGCTTTAACCGCTTTACCTAGCTCATCTAGTGATTGAGCTCTTATACCCTGTGCACCGTATGATTCTGCTAATTTAACATAATCTGGACAATTTTTTAGATCAATACCAATCATTCTTTTTTCGTAGAAAGTTCTTTGCCATTGTGCAACCATTCCCAATGAAAAATTATTAATCAAGAATACTATAACCGGAATATCCTCTAATACAGAAGTTGCAAGTGAATTTTCTGTCATGTTGAAACTCCCATCACCAGCAATGTCTACTACTGCTACATCTGGCCGTGCAACTTTTGCGCCAATTGCCGCAGGAAATCCCCATCCCATTGTTCCAAGACCAGTAGAACTAAAGAATGTACCAGGATGTATTGCATCAAAGAATAATGATGCCCACATTTGATGCTGACCAACTTCAGTTGTGACTATTGATTCCTTAGGAAGTACTTCCCTCAATTTCCTTAAAATCTTAGCTGCTGACATTTCGCCAGGATGTAATTTTAGATTTTCACGCCAATAATCCTTAACCTCATTAACATGCTCTAACCATTTATTTCCATCAGATTTTTTCAATACTTTTTTCGCAAGAAGTTTAAGCATAACTCTTAATGAAGCCTTAACATCACCAACAACCGCAACTTGCGCTGTCTGATTCTTCCCAATTTCTGCAGGATCAACATCCATATGGATAATTTTCAAATTTCTTTCGAACTCCTCAAATGTTCCAACAGAGCGGTCAGAAAATCTTGTTCCAATTGCTAAAACACAATCCACCTCAGTCATAATTTTATTAGCCTCAGCATGACCATGCATTCCAATCGGACCAAGTGAAAGTGGATGATTCTCTGGGAAAGCCCCCTTACCCTTGAATGTTGTGACAACTGGAATCATTAACATTTCTGCAATAGATTGAAGTTCTGCAAATGCAGAAGAAATTATTGTTCCACCTCCAGCTAAAATTATTGGTTTTTCTGAAGAAAGAAGCAAGTCTACGGCTCTTTCAATATTAACCATATCAACATCAGTCCATGGATGGTAACCAGGCATTCTAACTTCGTCGGGAAAAGTAACTTTTGCCTCATTTTGCTGAACATCTTTTGGTATGTCAAGCAATACTGGACCAGGTCTTCCAGTTTCTGCAATGTAAAATCCTTTTTTTACAACTTCAGGAATCTCTTCAACTGCTCTTGGTTGGAATGCATATTTTACGGAAGGGTTTGACATTCCAATTATATCACTCTCTTGAAATGCATCACGACCAATCATGTTTACCGGAACCTGACCAGTAACAGCAACCATTGGTGCAGAATCTGCCTGCGCTGTTGCAATTCCAGTTAACAAATTTGTTGCTCCAGGACCTGATGTTGCAAAGCAAACACCTGGTTTTCTACTAACTCTGCCAAAACCATCAGCCATATGCGCAGCTGATTGTTCATGCCTAACTAGTATATGACGTATATTACTTTTGAAAAGCTCATCATACATTGGTAAGTTCGCACCTCCCGGTAACCCGAAGACTTCCTTAACGCCTTCTTTTTCCAACGCTTTCATAAGCGCTTTTCCACCATTCATAATTTCCATTTTATCATTCATCATCTACACCATAATTTTAATCGTGTTAAAAACTGGCTGCAGTTTTACAGCTTCAGGTCAACTAGCAACAAAATACTAACAATGCTAATTTGACTGATTTTATCCATACAGAACGTATCAACTCTTATTGAATTAATTAATGTTTCTAGAATATCAGACTTGGAGTATACTGTTTGAATTCCTATGAACGTTTAAAGTGAACAAAGAATTAGTTAGTATGATTTTGCCAGATAAAGAAGAAATTCTTAAAGTGATAGAAACTTTTTTCGATGTAGGCAGGTCTAAAAATTTCTCAGTATTAAGAGAAATTCAGATTGATTCTCCTGAATTTTCTAGCCTAAGTGATGTCCCACCATACAGTTTGAAGAATTATTCCGATTCAATTGCTCTTGAAGAATTAAGGTTTTCAAGTATTTCAGATTATAATTACGAAATAAAAGATACAAAAATTAGTATTTTTGGAGATTTTGGCATTGTTACGTTTGTGTTAAACCAAAAAGGAATGTTAGTGGACAACAAAGCTTTCACTGGCCAACATATTACAATTAACGGTAGAGCTACATTTGTTTTAATTAAAAAGAATACTTGGAAAATTATTCATTATCACTTGGATAAAATTTCAGGATGATTTTTTACGTATTATTTTTTTGTCGTTGATGATTTTGGTTTTGGTTGACAATACTTTTTGTACAGTTCATACGCTTCGTTAACATCTGCATTGCTATGTATAATAGCACGTACTGCCCGGATCATGGGTACAGGGTTTTCAGACTGCCAAATATTTCTCCCCATATCAACTCCTACGGCACCTCCCTTGATTGAATTATATGCTAATTCAAGTGCGTCACGCTCTGGTATTTTTTTGCCACCAGCTACAATTATTGGTACAGGACATGACTCAACTACCTTCTCAAAATTTTCACAATAGTATGTCTTAACAATATGCGCGCCTTGTTCAGATGCAATTCTGCATGCAAGAGATAAATAACGTGCATCTTTTTGCCCAATCTCCTTTCCTACCGCTGTAACAGCAAGAACTGGAATACCATACTCTTCTGCTTCATTAACTAATTTACCAAGATTGACAATTGTTTGATGCTCATATTTTGATCCAACAAAAATTGACATAGCTAATGCAGATGCATTAAGTCTAATAGCATCTTTAATACTCACAGTAATTTGTTCATTCGATAAATCTGTACCAATAATACTAGAACCGCCAGACACTCGTAGAACTATAGGAACTGGAAATTTTGAGTTAATTGATGTACGTAGTACACCTCTTGTTAGCATTAATGAGTCACAATATCCGAGTAACGGGGGAATTGTTTTTTTTGGAATTTCTAACTTCTCAGTAGGTCCCAGAAAATATCCATGATCAATCGCTAACATTAATGCACGATTATCATCTGGTTTAATGATATTAGCAATTCTATTTTGTAGACCCCAACTCATTTTACTTCGATTTCACAAAAAACAATTTGCCCTCTTAAGCCTTTCTCAATTACTTATGATTATTTTCATAGCATTATCACCAGATTTGGCATGGACAAAAGCCTGTTGACACTCTTGCAAATTATATTTATGCGTGATTAGCTGTGACACATTAATTCTTTGAGTTGCTATTAGATCAAGTGCATTTCTGGTATCATCATCAGATGCTGCATAAGAATTAACAATTGTAATACCCTTAGAGTATACTTCACTCATATCAAGGTCAACCTTTGCTCCTTTGCTTGGTACACCAAACATAACAATTGTACCGCCTTTTCTAACAAAATTAACAGCGTCTTTTAATGCATTCAAACTGCTAGTAGACACTATAACAACATCAACACCTTGATTTGCAGTTTCAGATTTTATTTTCTCCAATGCATTAGTATTTCCAGAATTGATTGTTATAGCTTCAAATTTTTTTGCAAAATCTAATCTGAATTCATTCAAATCTATACAAAATATTTTTCCGCAATCATATAATTTTGCAAGCAATGCATGCATTATTCCAGTAGGACCAACTCCAAGGATGGCGATACTATCATTTTTTTTATGTCTAAATTTATTCCATGCCCTAACACAACATGCAAGTGGTTCAATCATTGCAGCTTCTTCAAATGACATACTGTCAGGGATTCTTAATACACCGCCATGCTTTACATTCCATTCCGGTACAATGTATTCATCAGCAAGCCCACAAGGTTCAAGATTTGATTCATAGTATTTTTTACACATTGTTTCATTTTCATGGCTACATTCATGACAATCATCTGAATAACATGCAACATGGTGATGAGTAAATACGCGATCACCAATGCTAAAATTCTTAACTTCTGAACCAACTTGAGTTATTATTCCAGCAGGTTCATGACCTAGTCTCATAGAAGGCTGTCCATATTTACCAAATACCTTTTCCACGTCAGAACCACATATACCACAGGCTTGCATCTTCACAAGAATCTCATGTGAACCTAAGGATGGCTTATCCACATCTTTTATTTCAACCATCGAATTACCTTTTACCTGGACCATCTTCATGTAATTCTCACAACCATAATCCATATAAAATATTGATTTTGTTCAATAATCTTTTAGTAATTAATGATAATTATGCCGTTTTAATACATTTAATTTAAGTACAAAATAATAAAATACAAAAAATGGTAAAAGTTTTCTTTTTTATTATTGCTGGAATAATTGCATTATCAATGGTACTTGCAACATCATATTTTTGGACATCCCAAACAGTTTACATTACTCCCGAATCTGGCGAGCCTGTAGCTGTAGCTGACGTTATGTACGATGTAGAATTTGTGAGAATACATGATGGGACCAAAGAAGTTAAACCGGAAGGTGTTTTCTTTCAGATTTCAATTACGGCAGTAAATATGAGAGATGAGCCTACAAACCTTTCTGGGGGTCAATTTATCCTTGTCGATGGTAACGGCATTACTCACATTGCGCAATTTCTGGATACAGGTCCAGATGAATTGTGGTATGAAAAAATAGAGCATGGTGTAGCTGTTACTCGTACTACACAATTTGATATTAAATATGATAAAGATGAGCAATATCAAATTATTGTAAAACCACTTAAAGAACAGAAAACCAATGAATGGGGAAAGGTTTGTGTTAAAAACTGTGGTTAAAATCAATACATTGTTTTTCGAATTTATAATTGATGCAACAAGCTAGAAATAAAATCTTCATATTCATAATCTGAAAATGTAATTAATTCTACTTTATCCTGTTCCCTAGCTATTTTTAATGACTTCAGATGATAGCATTCATTTTTCTCATCTACATTACTGAAATAATATCCAAAACAAGAGCAGAAATCTAGGCCAGGATCTAACCAATATTCTTTTTCCATACCCACAACTGTCCAAATTTCTCTGTTGCTTGGCTTGAACAGATGAAGTTTTATCCTTTTTTCAGAAATAATAGAGTTAAGTTTTTCAGATGACAAGTAGTGCTCTTTCCATGATTGTTTAGCCTTTTTCTAACTAAACATTTGACCGGGTGGCGAACTTTGTTTTCCTTTTATTGAATTTTTTTCAACTGAGAATTTTTTATCACTTGGTATAATCGATAGTTTTACTGATGTATTAATTGCATAATGAGATGTGCCATCTGGATTTGTAAAATTAGTTGCAATTCCTACTCTATCTAAATCAACTTTTACTTTAACAATTGTTCCATCTTCAAGCTTGAATGAAATAAATTCATTTTCCAATCTTTCAAAATCAAGCATCTTAAACTCAATTTTATCTGGTTTATGACTCATTTTCTATCAAAATAGATAACTTGTTAGCTTGATTTGCTCTTCGGTGGTGATAATATCTTTTGATGCAAGTAATTCTAATAGCTCTTTGATTAACCTCTTTCCTTCTTCCGGCATAGAACCTGTAGATCCTTTTTCACCAGGAGGTCCAGGAGGACCTTTAGCGCCCGATGGTCCCATAGGACCTTTTTCTCCGGGTTGACCTTTATCTCCAAGAGCACCAGGAGGACCAGTCATTCCACGTTCACCTTGAGGACCCTGAATTCCCTGAGGACCAGCTGTACCAGGTTCACCTGACTTACCTTGTATACCACGTTCACCCGGTGGACCTAGAGGACCTCGTTGACCTCGTTCTCCTTGTTGGCCTACTATTCCAGTAATGCCTTTTTCTCCAGCAGGACCAGGTGGACCTTTCTCACCTTTATCACCAGCAGGACCAGTTAGACCTTTATCGCCTTTTTCTCCAACCGCTCCTTGGATTCCTTTCTCGCCAAGAGAGCCCTTGTCACCGGTAGGTCCTTTGTTGCCTTTATCTCCAGTAGGACCAGTTAGACCTTTATCGCCTTTGTCACCCTTATCACCTCGTGGTCCTTTATCACCAGAAGAGCCCTTGTCACCAGAATGTCCTTTATCACCTCTATCGCCGTGAGCACCGGTTGTACCTTTGTCACCTTTATCTCCAGTAGGACCAATTAGACCTTTGTCACCCTTATCTCCTGGGGGACCAGTTGATCCTCTTGGTCCTTTATCACCTCTCTCTCCGGGAGGACCAGGTGTACCTTTAACTCTAATACCAACACGATCTTTGAATTGCTTTTTTTCAGGAGGTTTTTGCTGCTTTTTTATTTCAGGAGAATCAATAGTTTGCTTTCCAGTGTCAGATGAGGTTTGGGTAGGTTCAGAACTAATCTCGGTATCTTGCTGAATTATATCAAATTCGAACGAAGTATGTATGTCTGAAAATTGATCCATGATTGTAATCCATACATATTTTTTGTTGAATACAGAATTAGGAATGGGATTGGAATCAGTACCACAGGTTTCAGAAAATTTCCCCTGATTAACTCTGAGATGAAAGTTATCCTTCCATATGGAATCAAAAGTTTTAGTTTTAATATTATTTTCAGAAGGCTTGGTTTCAGATATTACAATTTGAACTTCAAAAACCCCAGATGGAATGTCGAATGGTGAATTACCGGAAATCTCTATTTTCTTAGACAATATTGAAGGTGTCAAATAGAGGTATTTTTGTATTATTCAGCATGAAAATGACCAATATATGCTAAAATTAGCATGTTAGGAAAGAGTATTTATCTAGATATTATAAAAAATTTAA
>ENA-UPTF01001954-UPTF01001954.1-marine-metagenome-genome-assembly--contig:-NODE-1954-length-12384-cov-15.527667_pt1 | contig 12384 bp, 8 predicted proteins | sample MGYA00238166_ERZ767019 | MGnify/ENA primary metagenome ERZ767019 (study PRJEB28930, sample SAMN06266391) | marine metagenome | isolation source: Sea water from 250 m depth | place: Atlantic Ocean... | reverse complement strand
CAAGACGGGCGCCGAAGGCCTCGACGCTGGCTTGCTCATCCCCGCTCAGTATCTCGACGGTGACATCGTTCTCACGCAAGGCGGCGATGAGTTCCTCGACGCCCTCACGGGCGTCGTCGTGGGCGAAGCCAAACGCGGCGACCGCCTTGCCGTCGATGGCGAGCACGCTAGCGCCATACCCGGCCTTCCTGGATTTGGTGAGTGCCGAGTCTATGTCGAGTGGTATGCTGACATCGTTCTCGAGCAGCCAGTCGGCCCGTCCGAGCAAGACCTCCTGCCCGCGCAACTTGCCTCTGACACCGGCGTCTCCGTCGGTGATGTCGGTGACATTGCTAGCCTTGAGGGAGCGCTGCTCGGTCAAATCCAGGATGCTCTTGGCGTAGGGGTGGTTCGAGCGCTGCTCGAGCCCCGCGGCTATCTGCAGCACCCGGTACTCGTTCTCGTGTTCCGAGACTATGAGGCCCGTCATCCTAGGACGTCCGCTGGTCAGCGTGCCGGTCTTGTCGAGCAAAGCCAGATTCACGCCCGCAGCCGCCTCGAGCACGTCGCCGCCGCGTGCGACCAGTCCCGAGGCGGAGGCGGAGGAAAGGGCGGCTGCGTGAGGCACCGGAGCAGCGAGAAGTAGCGAGCAAGGGCACGATACGACCCATAAAAGGAGTGTGATGAGGATAGCCTTGGATGTTAAGCCGTACGCGAGGAATGCTATCGCTGGCGCGCCCAGCATCACCAAGGGCACCCAGACTGCGGTGAATCTCTCGATGGCGCTCTGCGTCCTAGTAGGCTGGTCTCGGTAGCGCCTGACGAGGTCGATGAGGCTCGAGAGCCGTGTGTCGTCTCCGCTTGCCTGAGCGCGAATCACCAGAGGTCCGCGTACTAGACTGAGTCCGGCCTCCACCAAATCCCCGGCCTTGACTGGAATGGGCAAGGGCTCGCCAGTGAGCGGAGCGCGGTCTATTGACCCAACGCCCTCGACGACGATACCGTCTACTGGTACAACCTCGCCCGAGCGGACCTCGACGAGGTCGCCCGGTTCGAGCGCTTCCACCGGAGTGAGGTCCTCGCAGTGGTCATTGACTCCCACCGTTGCTGCCGAAGATGATAACACCGTCAGCGAGCGAGAGTGGGAGTGAGGCTCGTGCTCGCTAGGTCTCGGCTCAAGCAGTCGTGCCCTACGCGGCAGCCTGTCCAAGCCCCCCTGCATAGACTCCCGGGCCTTGATCAGCGCCCTGTCCTCGAGATTGGAGGCGAATCCGACGAGTCCGACCACCATCAGCGCTTCAGCCCATTCATGCAGGTACATTGCACCGATGACGGCGAGCGAGGTCAGAACTTGGAAACCTAAGATCCTGTTCTGGATGCTAGCAAAGGCTTCTTGGAACATCTGATGGCCAGCGAAGATGACTCCGAAGAAAGCCACTCCGGGCGCCAACGTATTCGGGATAACGTGGATTTGCTCTATGGCGATAACGCCGCCAATGAGCGGGACGGTCAACGCCGCGCCCAGCAGTCGAATCTGATCGGGCCTGAGCCTAGCGCTCTTGGAGGGCACCCACTTAGATTCAGGCCCCAGTATCTTACGCATCCTCAACTCGGAGACCTCCCTGATGCTGGGATCGTCGAGCCAGAGGCGCTGCATCTCGATCTTACCGTCATCCAAACGGACGTTGAGCACTCCTGGGATATCCATGAAAGTGGTGCTCAGTACCCGGCGATCAACGCCTATCCTTGCAGCGACCTCCCTCGGGGTCTGCCCTACCACGGCCAGCCACTCGATGTCGGGGCTGTGGCCGAGGTTCTCCAATACCGAGGAAGTTCGGGATATCGTCCCCTTGCTGATGTCCAGACTGATTCTCACTCGGCCGTCAGTGGCCGAGACCCGGCACTCCTCGATTCCCGGTAGGCGCTGTACAGCTCTCGTCGCCTTCATCGCGCAGTCGGGGCAGTCCATGCCTCGGATGTCCCATTCGAACTCGTGTACGCCGTCCGCTGCGAGGTCGGCGTCGAGTACGTCACCAGCCGATTCAGCAACCGCATCGATGGCGGGCTCGAGCTTCGGCGACGGCTTCTCCTTGGACTTCCGACGCAAGAAGTCTGGCAACTTGAGTGAGGGTATCTTGGGCATGGGGGGCAGGATGGGAGGCTCTTCCGGTTTCTCCGAAACCGAAGTCTCCTCGTCATCGTCGTCGAGAACTAGGAAGTCCTCATGCTCCTCGTCCATACACAGGCCATTCAGTGGTCCCGCTTGAACATGATGCGAGGGGTCTTGTGCGGTGGAATCATCATCCCAGTGCCACCCCGGTCAGCTATGGTGGAACTTCCTCAGGACCGTACTTGGGACATGATCGTGTTCGATGTGGACGGCACTCTGATGGATGCCGAGGGTTTTCATCCTGATCTGATTCCGCTGATTCGCGAGGTCGAGGTGCGCGGTCTTCCGATCTCGCTCGCATCCGGTCGCACGCTTCCCAACGTCACTCCTATCAAGCAGTCGCTCGGCGCATCGGGGTTCATCGTAGCCGAGAACGGAGGCATGGTCTGGGACAGCGGCGAGGGACACGAAATCATCACTCTGGCCGACGGCTCCCGCGCTAGAGCAGCCGTACAGTGGCTGGCCACTCAGATAGAAGACTTCGATGCGGCGGGGATAGAATCGAACCGCTGGCGCGAGACCGAGTGGTGCCTATTCGAGAATGGAAATGAAGATTTGATTCGCGAACTCCTCGCTGGCAGCGAATGGTCTGACCTCATCGTCGTACCCACTGGTTTCGCGGTTCACATCACAGCCCCTGGAATAGACAAAGCGGGGGGTCTGCGGGTGGCCTTCGAACAACGCGGTGTAGACCCCGAGAGAGTGCTCGTATGCGGTGATGCGCCGAACGACATCTCGATGTTCGAACTCTGCGGCTTCTCCGTCGCAGTCAACGACGAGCGAGAGGATGTGGTGGACGCGGCCGACTGCCTGACTGTGGCACGTGGGATAGAGGGCTCGCTCGAGTTCCTCAGGGCCGTGATTGCCATCCTGTGAGAGTCATTGGTGCAGGTGGCAGGATTTGAACCTGCGAAGCACTACGCATCGGATCTTGAGCCCGACCCCTTTGACCACTCGGGTACACCTGCGGCACTGGGAGGGAAGTTTGGCTCTTGATACCCGCGCCTCGGGGCAGGCTCGCAGCGGATGCGAGGAATTGTTCAATAGTCCCCTGCGGCCCACTCGTCACGGGTTGCTCTGATGAACGATGGAGGCGATGCTCCTAGGCTCAACAAGCACCAGCTGCTGACCATCGAGAAGTCGCTTTTCGAGCTCGCTCGCAAGCAGAAGTCGCAGGCCATCCCCGTCGACCTCCCTGTCCCCGCCTTCTGGTCTTCCGTTGGCCAGCTCCTGCAGCACCTCGAGGCCGATCTGGCTGAGACCATCAGGGACAGGGGCATGACCGCCGAGGCACAGCTGAAGTCGCGCAGGCTCGGCACCATACGGACCTGCGTCAGTGACCTGACTCGTCTACGTCTCAACGCCTTCACCGAGCACGCCGTGCTCTCAAACCTGCTGAAGTCGCCGCAGGGCGATACGGTGAGCGTCTCGGCGAGCTTCCAGAGCCTCGACTGGGAGAGACATGATCCGTCCGAGAGGGCCTATCACTCAGGAGTCGGCCACCTGGTCGAGAAGTACAAGCACGAGGTTTCCTGGAACGCACTGCTGCGCGGCTCCGGCGGTGAGATGCCGAGTTCACCTGAGGTGGGCGGGCACGAGCCGCTCACCGAGTTCGTGGAGCGCGACGATGCGGTTTCCCAGCCAACGCCCGATGCGCCAAGCGAACCACCCCCAAGCACCTGGGACGACCCCGAAATCGACGAGGAGGACAGGATACGCCAAATCGACGCCTTTCCCGACCGTCCCACCGGAGCGGCCAGCCCCGAGCCGCCCCTGGAGCCGGTCCCCGAGGACAGCGGCCTGCGCCGCATCCTCGTCCTACAGGACCTAGACGACCCCATCATCACCGAAGACGGCTCGGAGATTACCCTGACCGCGGGCGATGTCGAATCGTGTCCGGCCGCAATCGCCGACAATCTCATCGCGGCCGGAATGGCCGAGCCTGCCCCTTTGTAGAACAATGACTTAGTGTCGTCGAATCGGGAAGTGGCTCACCAAAGGTGAGCCAATGGGTAAGACAATCACTAGGAAGCAAGTAGTAGAACTGAGGAAGGAATTCGATGCCGAGCCCTCGAACAAGGTCGCTCAGAACGCGGTGACCAACGTCCAACTGCCCGACCTGACACTGAACAGGGATCTGGTACAGGACATCGACGACTCGTTCAGCATCAAGTTGGACGACTGGAAGGTCACGGCCCAGATGAGGAGTGGTCGGTGCTGGCTGTTCGCCACTCTCAACCTGTTCAGGGTCGGGGCGATGAAGAAGATGAATCTCAAGAACTTCGAGTTCAGCCAGGCCCACACCCACTTCTGGGACAAGTTCGAGCGTTCCAACCACCTGCTCGAGTCGATTATCGAGACCTCCGACCGCCCGGTCGACGACCGCACCATCCACTTCTTGCTCTCCGACCCGATAGGCGACGGTGGGCAGTGGAACATGGCGACGAACCTAGTTCGAAAGCACGGCCTAGTGCCCAAGACGGCATACCCCGAGTCCAATTCCAGCAGCGCGACACGCTGGATGAACGCCGAGCTGAAGGACATACTGCGCAGCTCGGCTAGCGAGATCAGGGCGATAATTGACGGAGGGGGGACCGTGGAGGAGGCGAGGGCGCACAAGGAGAAGCGCATCGCCGACATCTGGAGGATGCTGTGCATCCACTTGGGCACGCCTCCGAAGACATTCAACTGGCAGTGGCGAGACAAGGATGGCGAGTTCCACCGTAATGGAAGGATGACTCCGCAGCAATTCGCCGCCGAGTTCGTCGACATCGAATGGGAGGACTACGTCTGCATCGTCAACGACCCGCGCAACGAGTACTACAGGACTTACACCGTCGACTTCCTGCAGAACGTCGCCGGCGGGCCACCGGTGGTCTACCTGAACGTGCCGAGCAAGGAGATGAAGGCGATTACCCAGAAGTTGCTCGAGGATGGAATTCCTGTCTGGATGGGGTGCGACGTGGGCAAGGAGATGGATCGCAAGAGAGGGTTGTGGGATGCCGACTTGTTCGATGTCGAGGGCCTATACGGGGTCGAGTACGGTATGGACAAGGCCGACCGGCTACGCCACAACCAGACCATGATGACCCACGCGATGCTGTTCACGGGAGTCGATGTGGTGAACGGTAGGCCACGCCGCTGGCGCGTCGAGAACTCATGGGGCCAGGACACCGGACAGAAGGGCTACTACACGATGAACGACAGTTGGTATGACCAGTACATGTTCGAAATCGCCGCTCCCAAGGACTACCTGACAGAGAAGATGCTGGAGGGGCTGGAGACCGAGCCAGTGGTTCTACCGGCTTGGGACCCAATGGGCAGCCTAGCCTAGCTAGCCTAGGTTGCGTAGGTTGATCTCGATAGTGACCGAGTCGGGAATGGGGATCCTGAGGACCTTTCTCAGTGCCTTCTCGTCCTTCGCGGTGTTGGTGACCAGTTCGAGTAGTCGCTTGTGGACCCTCATCTCCCAGTGATCCCAAGTCTCGGAGCCCTCTCCGTCAGGGCTCTTGCGGCAGGGGACTACAAGTCGGCGAGTGGGTAGCGGTATCGGACCGCGTAGGTTGACACCGGTCTCCTCGGATATCGCCTTGATCTGTCCGCAGACGCCGTCTACATCAGAGTGGTTCTCGCCAGTCAGCTTGATGGTGGTGACGACTGGCATCAACTCACCGCTAACCGAATCACTTCTTCTCGATCTTCATGCAGACGCCAGCGGCCACGGTCTTGCCCATATCGCGGATTGCGAAGCGGGCGAGCTGCGGGAACGTATCCATCTGCTCAATCGCCATTGGCTTGGTCGGTCCGAAGCGGACGAGGCAAGCATCTCCGGTCTTCAGGAAGGCCGGGTTGGCCTCCTTCACACCCTTCGTTGTCTTCTCGAGCAACTCGACGAATCGAACTGCGACCTGAGATGTGTGGGCGTGGAACACCGGGGTGTAGTTGACGCCGATTGCCTTCGGGATGTCCATGAGCTGGATCTGTCCGACGAAGGTCTCGTCGTGGCGCACGAACATGGGCGGGTTGTCGGTGTAGCCCGCAACGTCGCCTCGGCGGATGTCATCGGCTGAAAGTCCTCGGACGTTGAAGCCAACGTTGTCGCCTGGCTCGGCCTTGTCGACCATCGTGTGGTGCATCTCTATGCTCTTGACCTCAGCCGACTGCTGGCTCGGGTTGAATGTGACCGTCTTGCCAGCATGCAGGACACCGGTCTCGATCTTGCCGACCGGGACAGTTCCGATTCCACTAATCTTGTAGACGTCCTGGATTGGTAGGCGCAGAGGCATATCGGTTGGCTTCGGAGGCATCTGGATTGCGTCTATTGCCTCGAAGAGAGTTGGTCCGTTGTACCAAGGTGACTTGTCGCTCTTGTTGAAGATGTTGTCACCGTCGAACGCGCTGCATGGTATGAAGGGGATCTCGTCGGTATTGAAACCGGCCATCTTCAGGAGGTTAGTTACCTCGGCAACGACGCTGTTGTACTTGTCCTGTGACCAGTCTACACCGCTGATGTCCATCTTGTTGACGTTGACAATCAGCTGCTGAACACCGAGGACGCGGGCCAAGAAGGCGTGCTCCTTGGTCTGAGCGTTCACACCGTCGTTGGCTGCGACGTTCAGAACAGCGGCATCAGCTTGGCTGGTACCGGTAATCATGTTCTTCACGAAGTCTCGGTGGCCAGGTGCGTCGATGACGGTGAAGTAGTAGTTAGGAGTGTAGAACTCCTTGTGAGCGACGTCGATGGTGATTCCACGCTCGCGCTCCTCCTTCAGTCCGTCCATCACGTAGGCGAAGCCGAATCCGGCCTTGCCTCGCTCTGCTGCTTCCTGCTCGAACTTGTCAATAACGTGCTGCTCGATATGACCACTGTCTAGCAGTAGCCTGCCGACGGTCGTCGACTTACCGTGGTCCACGTGACCAACGAATACTATATTCAAATGCGGCTTCTTCTTATCTTCCCACTGTGAACCCATAATGTACACCTTTGAGTGTCCCGCCGACCGAGGGGGTGTATATGAATCTCACCCCCCCTGTATAGGGGGGCCACTTCCGAGCAGCCCAGCGTAAAGCGAGCCGGGCCTATCGATACTGTAGTTCTATGACCATGAAGTCGACCTTGGTGGTGTGTGTCTCCTCATTTACGATGTCAGTGGTCCAGTCACCGGGTTCGTACCCCCTAACAGTCGATCCACCTATCACCATCCAAACGCAGCGGTCGTCGGAAGAGCAGTCTCCAGCGTCCCTGCTCTCATCGTCGATTGACGAAGTATTCGCGATTTCTTCGTCGGTGCTGTTGTACATGTAGAGGTCCAGCTTGTTATTGGTGGTCTGCCCTCCTATCCCACCGCCGATCTGATCGTCATCCTCCGCAGGATAAGTTAGTTTGATTCTGACATATCGGATTCTGTCCTTGGCTTCGTCGTCATACGTTACAGGATACTCCCATGTCATGACTATTGGCTCTTGGATGCGACGGTCCATCTCGAAGTCTTTCCAGACCCCCCTGTAGTTGACGTACAATGTGGAGTCGTGGTGATTGACAAATCCGTTGTTGTCCTTGACTGTGAGACGGATGTCCCATGCACCTGCACGCAGATCTTCCCAATCGTAAGTCTCGCCGGTGGCGTCAACATCGTTCTCAGGGTTGCCGTCGCCGTCCGAATCAGTGTGGGTGTCAAGGTCCCAGTTGTACTCCACGAGGTACTCCTCGGCGTAGCAGTTGGAGTCGTCGGGGTCGCAGCCGGCCCAAGAGCCGGAGCCGTCGAGGGTCACCGTGGTAGAGACGCTAATCTCCCTGTCGTTGATGTCGTTGTCGTCATCGCAGACCCAGACCAGCACGAAGTCTCCGCCGGGGGGGTCCTCACCCTCACAGTCGTCGTCCTTTGCGGCGGTAATCTCTGCGTGCGGCTCGCGGGCCGATGAGTCGAGGATGGTGACGGTCATGCTGGCCGTGGCCTCGTGTGAGCCGTCACCGACGGCGAGGCGGACAGTGTAATCGCCAGGCTGGGCGTAGGAGTGGCTGGTGGTCAGGCCGGTACCGGTGTTGCCGTCACCGAAGGTCCAGGAGAAGGTCATCGAGTCGCCGTCTGGGTCGGACGAGCCGACGGCGCTGAAGGTCACGGATTGACCGGTCTTGATGTTCTCCGAGGGGTCAACCGACATCACCGCGGTGGGAGAGTCGTTGCCGGTTAGAGTGTCGAGGCAGCCCGCCATGGAGGAGCATAGCATGATCGCCGCGAGCATCGGGGCCAGCCTGCGCAGGTCAGTCATCGGTCCGGTCTGGAAGACCGGCCGAAATCAACCCTGCGCTGCCCGGAGCAGGGCTCGCTGCGGTTGCACAGGCTCCCAGTATCACGTTCAGAAGTCGAAAATGGACTGTTGGCGAGAGCCTGAAAGCAACTCGGTCTCGCTCCAGCCGAAGGCCTCTGTGATTCTGCCCAAAGACTTGGCTAGGCGTCTCGCGTAGTAGTCGGGGTCATACTTCGGCGCTTTCTCGCCAATTTCGTCGACCAACCAGGGCTCGACGGTCATCGGGCTCATCTTGGCGTTGGTGACGATGTATCCCACCTTCATCCCCGGCGTGAACGGCAGGCCACGCCTAATCCTCTCCTTCGCCGCGCGTACGTAGGGCAGGCCGTCGGGGTTGTCGTAGACCTTGGTGAAGTCAACGCTGCCGTCGCGCCGCAGGGTGCCCTTGCATGAACGGCTGATGACGAGGTCGGCGACGTCGGTCCTACGCGCCTTGACATCGTCAATGACTGACTTGGTCATCTCGACAGCGGCCCACTCCTCACCATCCAGTATCATCTCGAACATATCGGTCATAGTCCTCGTCAGCAGGGCGAAGGAGTCTGTCCTACGGACCTCGTAGCCGCGAATCAGCATCTCCTCACGCGGCCAGACGACCCGTCCGACGTAGCGCTTCTTGGCGCCGTGGCTGAAGAACGCAGACAGGGCGGTCTCGAACTCTAGTTCGGCGCCCTCGCGGGTGAAGCGGTCTGCCAGCCGCTCGCCGAACTGCAGGGCGTCCCTCTTTGCCCCCTCCCACTCACTTAGGCTCTCATCCTCATCTTCGGGGCGTTTGATGGGGGCCTGCTTGTCGACGGGTGAGCGTACGAAGATCGAGTCGGTGTCCGAGTAGACCACCTCGTGGCCGTCCTCCTCCACTTGGGCTATGATTCCGCGGATGTTGTGGCGGGCCCATTCGGTGATGCTGGCACCGAGGTCGGGGTGAGTGAAACGGTAGAAACTTGAAGCGAAGACCCCGTAGAACGAGTTCATCAGAATCTTGACTGCGTACTGCAGTTGGTCCTGCAGAAAGGCCTCTGCTTCGTCGCCGGCCGCTCTGGCCTCGGCGAGAGCGGCCTTATGCCGGTCACGACTCTGCATCAGCTGCTCGAGAAGATGTGGGACTAGGCCGACCCTGTTTTCTTTGGACAGGTATCTGGTCTGTGTGGTGGGAGATACACTGTAGGAGTCGTCTGTGGTATCGTCCCTAACGAGCGTGGTCGAGCAGATGTTGTTTGCTATCATTATCGAGGGGTACATCGACTTGAAGTCGAGCACGACAACCCATGGACTGATTCCGGCATCCACCTCGTGCACGTAACCGCCGGCTATCTGATCCCTCCTGCGCGGGCCGGAGATAGTCGTCGGCACCGCGACATCGCTGCGGTCGGCGAGGCGGATGACCAGTGAGTCAATCCACTGGCTGGTGGTCCCGGTCGAGGCGGTCTCGACCGTGGTCAGAGATACCGAGGCCAGCGCCTCCTTACGCGCCACCGATTGTAGGCGGTCAAGGATGTCAAGCGGTAGAATAGTGTCGCGCACGCAGTACTCGAGGACCTCCTCAGGTCGCTCGGCCCATTCTCTGTCCATCTGGCTGGCGTCGATGTCGAGCTTGTGCTTGTCCTCGTCTTCTGGCCACAACAACTTGGAGACATAGCTTAGAGACTCGCGCTGAGGTCTCAAGGTCTGACGCGCCTGCCACCAAGCGTCCAGAGGAATCCTGCCAGCAATGTCCCAAACGCGGTTCTGCCGGCGACTTGGGAACAGCCTTCTTGGTTTGGCCTCACTCTGCAGCATCGGGACCCGCCCCCAGCCGAACAGAGTGGTTGCCTCCATCTTAGAGCGACCTGCAAGGACATCAGCCCTCTCTTCCATCCGAGGCAGGTCGAAGTTGTCGATATTGTAGCCGGTGATGATGTCTGGATCCTCCGAGTGCACAAGACTGGTTAGACCCTCCATGATATCGCCCTCATCACCTTGGAAAGTGTGCTCACTGCGCTCGCCGCCTCTGTCGATGACAGCCGCGGCACATAGAATCCTGTTCGACTGGATACTGGTCTCGAGATCGAATGAGAAAGAAACGAAGGGGGTGCGGAAGGGATCTACCTTAGCGAGGTCTTCTAGGGTGCACGAGACGACCATGTCAGTGGGATACAGGCCCGAGCCACCGGCTTCTGCAATTCGTCCCGCAGCGACGGTGCGGTCGCCAGTGTCGTCGTCGCGGACCTCGATCGGCGCACGCTCGCCGGCCCAGAGTACCTCACCGCAGGCAGAGATGTGAGGTCCGAGGTCGTAGTCCAATAGCAATCTGCGCTCGAACAGTATGTCGGCGCTGCTAACCTCCCAACTCTCCTTCAATATCTTCCTAATATTAGGGCCACTAGTAATCATCCAGGGTTGTGGCACCTCTACCTTCCAGTGTGGCTTGATACCGTCTTGGGTCCACTTGTCACCAATTGGGGAGACGTTGACCGCCCAGTCCCTGCTCCGTAAATAATCCAGTGCCGAATTAGCCTCGGAAGCTGGTCTTGGTTTGCCGGGCAGAGCGATTACGACATATGGTCGGAGCCCATTTACCAGCAGGGTGACCGAGTGCCCGGAGCGAGCCCGGCACCACAGTTCCACGGTGGTCCGAGGAGGCTTGCCCTCACCCGACCGGTAGGAGCCTGATATGATGCACATCTCCTCCTCCCACTGCATGCTCGTCCCTCGGGCTCAGGCTATGCTCAGACGCCTTCAATCTATGTAATCGCGAGAGCTCAAAACGATAGTGGAAGAGGTGCGAGCGGAACCGTTGAAAACCGACCCCCTCACCTGCGACATAATCGGGGTGCATTGGTGTTGGATAATGACGGCCCAGCAATCGACTGGGACAGCATGATATTCAGTTACCAGAAGACCGATCGGATGTACATCTCCCACTGCAAACAAGGTGGGGACTGGAGCCCGGGGGTGATGCAGGACTTCCAGGATCTCAGCATGTCACCTGCCGCTGGGGTTCTCAACTACGGCCAGGGCCTGTTCGAGGGTCTGAAGGCGCAGCGCGCAGCCGACGGCAGCATCGTCATGTTCCGGCCCGATCGAAACGCGAGTCGCATGCAAGACGGCGCGAAGCGTCTCGGGATGCCTGTCGTCCCCGAGGAGATGTTTCTCGACGCGGTCCACAAGACCGTACGCGAGAACAGCCGCTGGATCCCTCCGATGGGCAAGGGCGCGCTCTACATCCGGCCGCTGCTGATGGGCAGCGGCGCAATCCTCGGTGTGGCACCCGCACCCGAGTACACTTTCCTAGTCTACGTCTCCCCAGTAGGGCCCTACTTCAAGGGCGGCCTCAAGCCAATCTCACTGAAGGTCTCTGATGAATTCCACCGCGCCGCCCCTGGCGGCTCGGGGGGTGTCAAAGCGATTGGAAACTACGCACCCGGAATGGTTCCTTCTAAGGACGCCAAAGCTCAGGGATTTGCCGAGATTATCTATCTCGACGCCGTTCACCACAAGTACGTCGAGGAGGTCGGTGCAGCCAACTTCTTCTGCATCAATGATGGCGTTATCTCGACGCCAGAATTGACTGGGACTATACTGCCGGGAGTCACTCGGGCATCCGTCATCGAGATTGCGAAGGACATGGGCTACGATGTCCGAGAGGAGAAAGTCGATGTTGACTACGCGCTGAACGCTGACGAGTGCTTCTGTGCTGGTACAGCAGCAGTAATCTCCTCTATCGGTTCGATTCAGCACGGGGATAAGGTAGCTAACTTCGGTGATGGAGAAGTAGGGCCGATTACTCGTATCCTATACGACGAACTCACCGGCATCCAGCAGAGACGTATTCCCGACGAACGCGGATGGACTGTGTCCATCGAGTAATCAATCTCTGACCATAGCTTGGAAGTAGCCAGCAAAGCCGAATGGTTGGTTCATTGCCCCTCCAGTTGCGATCCATCCTT
>ENA-UPTF01001953-UPTF01001953.1-marine-metagenome-genome-assembly--contig:-NODE-1953-length-12388-cov-2.731947_pt1 | contig 12388 bp, 12 predicted proteins | sample MGYA00238166_ERZ767019 | MGnify/ENA primary metagenome ERZ767019 (study PRJEB28930, sample SAMN06266391) | marine metagenome | isolation source: Sea water from 250 m depth | place: Atlantic Ocean... | reverse complement strand
TGGTGATCGCACCGCTTGCTGGATCGTATAGTCGGAGCAACAAGCTCATCACCGTGGTTTTCCCCGATCCGGTAGGACCAACGATCGCGGTGACGGTTCCGGGTTTAGCCGTGAAGCTTACATCGCTTAGGACGGGTCGACCCGGTTCATAATTAAAACTCACCCGGTCGAATCGAATTTCATCGTGAATCGCATCCAGCGGGACGGCTTCTGCCTGGTCTTCGATGTCGGGCTCAATGTCGAGAATATCGAAAACGCGCTGTAGCCCCATCGCGAGGTCCTGTGCTTGGAGCCATTGGCGCATGAGCCAGCGTACGCTGCCACTGGCTTGGTCGAACTCACCCTTCGTCCAATTGAATGCGGCGAGATTCCAGACGACGAAACTGACGCCAACCAATGCCATGAGTTCGGATGCCCACGTCGGATTACTTTGGTTGGCCCACCAAGCCATCGTGAACTCACCGCCGATCAGGAAAGCTGAGGCAATGGTGAACATGATGATGGTGACGAACGCGACGATGCTGCGCGCGCGATAGGCCGCATTAAATGCGATGGCCGAATCCTGTTCCAACAAATTTTGCACACGTCTGCTGGCGGAGTTTGCTTTGATGATCCGAAAGGAATTAAAGGCCTCTTGGATCCGGGACGTAAGGTCCGAGTTGGTCGCTCGTGCAATGAGCGACCGCACCCGCATGCGAGGCATTGCCCATCGCGCCCAAAGTAAGCCAGGGATGACGACACTGATTGCGATTAGGCCTATCCACGGGCTCAATAAAGACACCAAAAAAACGCAAGTAAAGTACGTCATCAGTGCCTGAACGACCGCCACCAACCGTTGAATGACGGCTGTAACCTGAGCACTGTCTTGATAAATACGGTAGATGGAATCGCCGACGCGGTGATCGCTGTGGTAGTTCAAAGAAAGGCGGTGCCAACGTTCCACAAGAGCTAGACGCAGGTCCTGGTTAATCCGTTGAAGGATCCAGACCATGTAGATGCCTTTAAAGAAATTCAGCGGGAATTGGAGGACCCAGGCGCCAACTAAAATCCCGACGTAAAGCCAAATCATGTCGAGTCGCTGTGCTTCCGAAAGTTCGCCAATCGCACCGAGTGGGTAACCCAGCGATTCGGCTAGCCAAGGGAGAATAGGTAACGACATGGTGAGATCGCTGAGTAGCTGTGCTTGAAAAATGGTCTGATTGAGCAGATCGACCATGACCAAGCCGAGCACGAAATTAATAAAGCGTTGCAGAAAGTCGACGAAATAGTAGTAGATCAAATGTGCGTGCAAGCGAATGCGGAACTGAAAACGGCTTTCACCTACACGGACCTGAATGAGCCAACCCAACATCAACGATAAGGTCACGCCCGCCGTGTAGAGCCCGTCGGCCATTCCGTCGATGACCAGTGTCGCGAGAATATTGGCGAGCACTCCCGCGGCAACTAAAACGGCGACAGAGGTCGTTTGGGAGTTGGCAGGGCCGAGTGTTACGGCCCAAGCTGCAACGACCATGGCGGCAATTAAAGGGTACAAAAGAACGAGGGGTAACTCAGTTGAGAGAGGTACGGAACCGGTGACCAAAGGGAGAATCGCTGCTGCGGTCGCCAAAACGGCCGCATACCAGAAGCTGTAGCCACTACCTCTGAGGTCTTCTGCGAAGTCTGTCGACAAGCCCTCACCGGATACGTACCAGCGGCCAAATACTTGCGGTTTGATGTAAGGCCATGCCCGAAAGAAAAGTCTTAGAACCACCAAAAAACTCGCGGTATCTTCGGCAGGTGCTCGATCTCGATCAGGAGGAATGGGTCCATCGCCCATAAACGGTATGGCGCGCAATCGTTTCCGTTCGTGTGTTTCCAACCGCGATATTTTTCTGCGTCCTACGATCCAAAGCAGGACGAACCCGGCCAACGCGAATGTTGCGATGAGTCCCAGCGCGATGTAGAGCGCGTAGGTGAGGGTCGCGGCCATATCTAGCCCGAGCGATCCCGCCGCACGCTACGTGGCTTCATAGAACTGCTCGTATTCGCCTGCTTCACACAAAGGCCTCAAACGACTAATAAACCGAGTTTGATGTACGAATCGCCAGTCGCTTGGATGGTCTCATCAATTGAATAGGTTTCAAGGCCCAATTCATCAATGGCGAGCGTGCAGTATGAGCGAGGCGAGTCGTAGGTGTGTTCCGCGGGTTGGTTGCCGTCCATTTCCTCGCCGCCTACCTCGGTGATGTTGGGGAACAGGTCTTGCATCTTGGCTTGCAATTGCCATGTAAAGAGTTCGCCTGACGGGTCGGTCGCCGATAAAATATAGCGAGAACCGTTTTTTGCGATCGTGCTTTCAGCGCAGAGGCGATGAGCTCGACCGACATCGCGAACATCAACGTTATTCCAAAGCATCCGACCACCTCCGGACTTCTTATAGTCCTTCCCTAGCCACATGAACTTCATGCAGTTCTGCCAACTCCAGCCTTGGTCGTGGTTGGCGCACATAAGGGGACCAATCACGTGTAATGGCAGGATGGCCATGGCGTCGAAACTGCCATCCTTTTCGGCCATCTCGTACATCATGCCCTCGGCTCGTGCTTTGGCCATGGCGTACGCGATGTCTCGATTCTTGGGGATATTGTCTTCGGTCCAGGCTCCTCGATAGCCTTCGACGTTGTCACCACACCAATCACTTTCGGTGAATACATAGCCCTCGGGCCTTGGATGGCCTACCGCTGCGAACGAGCTCGTGAACACGAATCGTTTCAGCGATCCACCTTTAATCGCTGACTCGAGGACGTGTTCGACCTCAGTGAAACAACCGTCGTAGACCTCTTGGGGTGTTTCTCGGTTGTAGCCGACGGCGGCGCCGGCATGAAGGACCGCACTGCATTCTTTAAAAGCGTCGTCGTAGCTTCCCGGGCTGAACAGATCACCGCTCGCGAGTTCAACCTGGCCTGGGAGACCTGCATCATTTATTGCAAGCAGGTGGTCGACTTTGTCGGCGATCGCCATGTCCCGTACACAAGCCCGGACGGTATAACCCTGTTCGGCGAGATCCTGAACAATCCAAGAACCTATGTAACCGCTCGCGCCAGTGACGGCGATTGGGCCGTCAGCGACTTTGACAGCCTTACTAGTCGATGAAACAACTGTATCCGTCACGTTTATGTCCTCCCCAAACACGTTGCGAACTGTGGAGTACCTTACATATCGTCAGTGGGGTCAACACTTATTTCGGGTGAAGAGTCGAACGATCACTCTGTGCCGTGTCTCGCGAAACGAAGTGTAAGTATCGCTAGACAGATAAAAGGTCTTCTTGACTTAATTGTTCGAGCCGTCAATTTAGTGTCCCTTCGACCTATTTAAGTCGTAGTTATAGAAGAGATATACTTTATAAGCTATTGATTTAAATATTTTTATTGTTTAATTAAATCTGTTTTAAAGGTCATGTGTCCCATCTAGCGTCCTCGCCCGTGAGGTGTACTACTCGCCCTCACGATTAACATTTCGGTGAGTCGGTCGTTTCCCGATTACTACGAAACCAGGTTGGCCGACGAGCTTAAAGGTGTCGATGACGCGCTGTTTCACCGTATCGATCCAGTGTCTGCGCGCGGGACCGTTCGCATTTCCTTCTAGGTCGGTTCCTCCTAATATGAAGGTGCGGTTGGTGTGCTCACGAGCAATTTTTCCGAAGTGAAATAGATGATCAAGATATGAAGTCCGAAAAACTTTCGTTCAGTTTCAAGTTTGCCTTCGGTGTGGGACAGGCAGGAGAAGGTTGCTTTGGGCAGGGTCTTGGTTTTTTCCTGCTCTTTTACTACAGCCAGATTCTCGGCTTGAGCCCAGGACTTGCGGGAACAGCTATCGGGATCGCCGTGATAATCGATGCCGGGTCCGATGTTTTTGCCGGATCCATTTCTGACCACTGGCGATCCAAGAATGGTCGGCGGCACCCGTTTATGTACGCGTCGTTCGTACCCTTGTCGTTATGTTTCTTCTTATTGTTTTTCCCGCTTGTTACGTCTGAATGGGGCCTTTTTATCTGGTTGGCCCTGTTCACGAATATCGCTCGGACGATGATGTCTCTTTATCACGTTCCTCACATCGCGCTTGGCGCGGAAATTACCGAAGACATTGCGGATCGAACGGCATTGGTCGCGTACCGCCAATTCTTTGCCAATATTGGGGGCCTTTTCGCTCTTCTCTCGTTCTTTCTCGTGTTCTCTCCAATGATGGGGGACGAGGTTGGTCGCTTCAACGCAGCGGCGTATACCCCGTGGGCGCTTGTCACTGCGCTCGTCATGGGGGGCACTATTTTCTGGAGCGCGTGGGGCACGCGTTCGGTCATTCCCTATCTACCTCAGGTACCTGAACAAGTGCGTGCGTCGCTCGCTCAAATCTTTGTGCGCATGGGCAAGGACTTCGTGGAGGTGAGTAAGAACCGGAACTTTCGTTTTTTGTTCACGGGTGTGCTCGTTGTTTTCGTGATGGTTGGTGTTACGACGACTCTCGATATCTACATGTTTACGTACTTCTGGGAGCTGGACGACTCGATCATACTTCCGGTGCTGATCGCGTACGCGATCGGCAACGCTCTTGGCACGACGATCTGCGTCCCTCTATTCGCGTGGTGGGGTAAGAAGGCATGTCTGATCATGGGTGGATTGTCCTGGGCATTCTTCCAGACGCTCCCCGTCGTCCTTCGCTTACTGGGCTGGTTTCCTGAGAACGATGACGTGATGTCGTTTGCGGGGATTGAGACGAATACTATTTTGCCACTCCTTGTTGCGGTGAAGGTGATCCAGGGTTTCGCAACGGCTCAGGCCAATGTCGGATACGGTTCGATGATGGCAGACGTGTGTGATGAGCATGAGTATCAAACAGGTCGACGTCAGGAAGGCGCATATTTTGCTGCCGTTGCTTTCTCAGCGAAAGCAACCACTGGGCTCGGAACTGTTATCGCGGGTTGGGCACTTCAAATAATCAACTGGCCGGTGGGACCACATATCCAAACGGCCGCCGATGTTCCACCGGAAACGCTGATGAATATGGGGCTGATATACGGACCCATCATTGCTTCCCTCGGCTTCATCTCGGTCATTTTCTACACGCAGTACAGACTGACCGCTGAACGCCACGCTGAAATGCTCGTCGAGTTGGCGGAGCGCCGGAAAATCGGGGGCGGTGCCACAACAAGCTACGCTGTGGATTGACCGTTTTGGTCTGATCGGCTCCCTTAATTGGGTAACTGGGGTAGAGATTGAGGCGTGAAATGTTGCGTGGATCAGCAATATTTCGGACGAGGCGTTCTGTTCTAAAGACGAAATTGGCGGAGAGGGAGGGTTTCGACTCACAGCACGCTCACGAACGCCCTTATTTGTTTGCGATTTCGTAAACGTATGAGTGCAAACTCGAGATCCGGGCTGTCACGGTATTGGCCAATATAACTTCGTCTTAACCTGTAAAACGCAACAAAAGTGAAGCGTATCCAGTTAACGATCGCGAGCCATGGATTTTCTATATTACCCGCCCACAATCGCCTTCGCTTGGTCGCGCGTTCGAGAGTTCGTTTTATTACCTGGTACGTGATTACGTGAAGAGGTAAATCCAGCCAAATGACGACTTGTGATCGAGGCACGATAAGTGTGTCGTGAGAGAGGTCTTGTCGGCCATCGATCACCCATTTGTCTTTAGACAGTTCCTGTCGGAGGTTGTCGGACATTTCGAGATCGGTAGCTCCGACCCAATTCGTCTTCCAATACAGTGCGTCTAATTCGACGTACGGTAACCTCAATGCATCAGAGATACGGCGGGCGAGGTCTGATTTTCCGGCGGCTGATACCCCGGTTACGTAAATTCTTGCGAAAGGAAAATGTGGGGGTGAATGTGGTGGCGAATTTTTCATGTGAAATTATTTAAGTAATTAAAACAATTACTTAAATAGGTTATTGGCGGAGAGGGAGGGATTCGAACCCTCGATACGTTGCCGTATACACACTTTCCAGGCGTGCTCTTTCGACCGCTCAGACACCTCTCCTAATGGGGACAGTATATGGGTGGCGACCCAACCAGCCACACCCCGGCACCCGATTCCGCTGCTGCCGCTGCTCCCTTCCAGGCCTGACGGGGTTCACAACATCTCGTCGCGAGGGGACCGGCGTGGGTCACCATAGATTCAGCAATCCACAGGATGCCGAATAGCCAGTTATCGTAGCGGTTTTACTGATCCGATAGTAGGACGCGAACGTGTTACATTTTCGTTGATTCGTTAGGCAGGTATTACGCTATGTCATTTCATCATCTCGCGATAACGACGAGGGATATGCCGTCAACCCACGCCTTTTATACCGATGCAATGGGTTTTCGTCTGGCCAAGGTCGTTAAGCAAACGATGGCTCGGAGTTGGGCCAAACATTTTTTTTATGACACGGGTAATGGAGAGTTGATGGCTTTTTGGGAGCTGCATGACGACCGTCTCGACAACGAGAAGTCTATGTCTATTTCAAGGGGCTTAGGGTTGCCATCGTGGTCGAATCACATTGCCTTTGGAGCGGAGAGTGTCGATGACCTGCATGTGAAAAGGGACCGCCTACTAAAATGCGGACACGAAGTAACCGAGATCGATCATGGTTGGTGTCATTCCATTTATGTCACCGATCCTAACGACATTTTGGTGGAGTTCTGCGTGACCACCGACGAGTTTGCAGAAGGCGATGATCAGATTGCTCTTCGGGCAGTCACCGAGGATGACGTGCCAGAAGATCCGCCTGCTAACGTGATTCAACATGCGCCCGCGGGCTAATGCGGGCGCCACGAATAGAACCAAGTAGTCGGCCCACTATTGGCGGTATCAAGGGTTAGGTACTCTCTGAGAGCGAGTGAATTCAGCGAATAGGTCGGGTCGATCGGTAAAGATCCCCGTTACGCCCATCTCTTTGAGATCGTTAGCACGTTGGACGTCATTTACCGTGAATACGTAACACGCGAACCCGGCGTTGAGGATATCCGCGACACGCTGGGGAATCGCAATGCGATCGGACACGTTAACGGCGTGAGCCTTTAACGCCGCGGCCACCTCGAGTCCGTCTTCACGCCAACGTCCGAACAATGGCGCTACGGGAATACCAGAGCCTTCTGCGACGAATTGTCGCAATTCCGCGTGGTCGAACGACGACACCAATTGTTGATGGTCGTATTGACGCAGTAGGTCTGCCGCCGCGGATGCTGTATTGGTCCCCTTAAGTTCAACGTTGACGGCAACGGTAGCTGGAATGAGCTCCAGAACTTCTCTCAACGTGGGGATTCGCTCCCCATCGCCAGCATCGAGTTCCCGTATTCTTTCGAACGAGAAATCCGTGATTGTCCCATTCCCATTGGTGGTTCGATCGACGGTGTTGTCGTGGATGACCACGAGTTCGTTATCGATACGTTGGATGTCGAATTCGACGGCATGAACGTGCTCATCTAACGCACACTGGAAGCCGCACAACGTGTTTTCCGGTGCCATCCCTGCCGCCCCCCGATGTCCGATAATGGAAAAATCCACGGACAAACTCATTGGTTACGTGCTGACTCCTGAAGATCTGACTTAGAATGGGTGATCATGAGCTATCAGGTCCTTGCTCGAAAGTACCGACCACGTTCGTTCGATGACGTTGTGGGTCAGGAACACGCTGTTCGTGCGTTAGTTAACGCGCTCGATAAGGAGCGTTTACACCATGCGTACTTGTTCACCGGGACGCGAGGTACCGGTAAAACGACCATTGCGCGGATCTTGGCGAATTGTCTGAATTGCGAGCTAGGGGTTTCGTCGTCTCCTTGTGGCGAATGCGAATCGTGTACGGAGATTGTCGAAGGACGGTTTGTCGACTTGATCGAGGTCGACGCGGCATCTCGCACCGGCGTGGATGACACGAGGGACTTGCTCAACAATGTCCAGTATTTACCAACACGGGGACGTTTCAAGGTCTACCTCATCGACGAGGTCCACATGCTGTCGACGTCGAGTTTTAATGCGTTACTCAAGACGCTCGAAGAGCCACCACCACACGTCAAATTCCTGCTAGCCACCACCGACCCGCGAAAAGTGCCGATGACGGTTCTTTCAAGGTGCCTGCAGTTTAATTTGAAGAACATCTTGCCGGACGTAATGTCTGAGCACCTCCGGAAAGTACTCGACCAAGAGTCGTTCGAGTCCGATGACCTTTCCCTCAACGTGATTGCCCGGGCCGCGGACGGCAGCTTGCGCGATGCGCTGTCAATCGCAGACCAAGCCGTGTCGTACTGTGGGGGTTCTCTGGACGGGGATCGCGTCGCCGAAATGTTGGGAACTACGCGTGCGGATGAGATAACGCGGTTGTTGGATGCGCTCGCGGATCGCGATCGAGCGGCCTTGTTTCGATGTTCTAATGAACTTGCCTCGCGGTCTGCGGATCTCGCCAATGTCCTGGATAACCTGCTCCGCGCGTTTCACGAGCTCGCAATGGCGCACGCGACCGATACGAAACCAGATGGCGATCTCGAAAACTATGCAGATCGCTTTTCGGCACAGTGGATTCAACTGGCCTATCAGACTTGTCTTATGGGTGGACGCGATATGCAGTACGCGCCGGATCCCAGAGTTGGGTTTGAGATGACGTTGATACGACTGCTCGACTTCGAGCCCATCTACGGACATGTTGATACAGAGACGCCAGGGTCCGATGGAACCGGTTCGAAATCGGGAAAAGGCAACGAAGCGGACCAAGAACCGCCGCCTAAGAAGCAAGGAAAAACAAAAGACACTAGGGCGAAAGCGAAGCGTTCCGAACCAGAAGCGATGGGTCAAGCGCCAGTGAACGGTGCGCCGTGGCACGAGCGGGTCGAGGATATTCCGGCGACAGGAGTGACGGCCATGATATTGGAACACAGCAATCTCGTTGCATTGAGCGAGGAGCGAGTGGAGCTTCTGTTGGACGAAGATCACGACACGTTATACAACAAGACGCAGCAAGGTCATTTAGAAGAAATCTTCGCGCAACAGATCGGCAAACCCATCGAAGTCGTTGTCACTACGGGTACGGTGGTTGAAGAAACTCCCGCGGTCCGTCGACAGCGTTTGGCGCAAGAGCGGCTCGATCTAGCGGAATCCGCTTTGCGTGAGGACAAGAACGTACAGACGTTAATGAGCGAATTTGATGGACGATTAGACGCGGTGCAACCGGAGTCCGACTGAGGTGCTATGAAAGACATGCAGGATCTAATGAAACAAGCGCAAGAAATGCAGTCGCGCATGCAGGAAGCTCAGGACAAAATGGGAGAATTGGAGGTTACCGGTGAGAGTGGTGCCGGTTTGGTAAAAGTCGTTCTGTCTGGCCGTTATCAGGCGCACTCGGTGGAAATCGATCCGAGCCTACTAACCGAAGATCGCGACATGTTGGAGGATTTAATCGCAGCTGCGATCAACGATGCGGTTCGACGGGTTGAAGCTGCGCAAAAACAAAAAATGTCCGAGATGGCGCAGGGTCTTGGGCTCCCGCCGGGCGTAAAGCTGCCGTTTTGAGTCGAATAAGTCCACTGATCGATCGATTGATCGACGCGTTGCAGGTGCTTCCTGGCATCGGCATCAAGTCCGCGACACGCATGGCGTTTCATCTATTGCAACGAAATCGAGAAGGCGCGGGCACTTTGGCCGGTGCGATTGTCGATGCGGTTCGAAACGTGGGTCAATGTCGGATATGTCGCAACTTGTCGGAAACTGAGTCCTGTAGCATCTGCGGTAACGTCAAACGCGATAGCGCTGTGCTCTGCGTGGTTGAGTCCCCATCCGATGTAGTGGCGATCGAAACCACGGCCGGTTACGACGGCAAATATTTCGTGTTGCATGGACGTTTGTCGCCGATTGACGGGGTGGGCCCAGTCGAGCTCGGGCTCGACCGTCTCCGAGAGCACGTGGTGCAAACCGAGATCCGGGAGGTCATCCTGGCGACGAATCCAACGGTCGAGGGCGAGGCCACAGCACATTATATTAGCGAAGCCCTCACTGGAACGGGCGTATCGGTTACTCGTATTGCGCACGGTGTCCCGGTCGGGGGAGAACTGGAATACGTTGATGGTGGAACGATCACGCACGCGTTACGTGGGCGTACCAGCGTTGACTGAGAACCTGGTCGACAACCAACAAGCGTTTGATGATGCACTTCGCGACGACTGCGACATCCTCGGTATCGATACAGAATTCATACGCGTCAACACGTTTTACCCGATTCCGGCGCTATATCAATTGGCTCACGGGAGCCAAATAACGTTGGTCGATGCGCAGGCTAAGCTTGACTACACGACCCTTGAAACCACCTTGCTTGATCCTCAGGTCACCAAGATCATGCACGCGTGTTCCGAGGACCTCGAGGTCCTTCAACACCACCTTGCCGTCAGGCCCCGTGGCTTGGTGGACACGCAAATTGCCCACGCTTTTTTGAAGCCGGAATTCAGTTTGAGTTACGCGGGTTTAGTTGAGGGTTATTTGGGTGTCGAGCTAGCGAAGCAATCGACCCGATCGAATTGGCTGAAGCGGCCCCTTAGCAAAGCGCAACTTGAATACGCGGTCGATGATGTTTTATACCTCCCGGAATTATGGAGCATGATTCGTTCGCGGCTCGAACAGCGGGGTCGCTACGCTTGGTTTACCCAGGAGATGTTGCGGATGTTGGAGCAACCCATCGTTTCTGCAGAAGAGTATTACCGAACGGTTAAAGGTGCTTGGCGCCTTCAACCTAGGCAGCTCAGCATTTTGCGGAGCCTCGTGACATGGCGGGAACTCGAAGCGCGCGACCGGGACGTGCCGCGCTCCAAGACGGTTTGGGATACCCATTTGATGAAACTCGCTCAGAGTGAGAGTGCCAGCGTGCGTATGCTTGAAAGAATGCTGCCGCCCGGTATTACGCGCTCATACGCGAACGCTGTTCTGAGAGCCTTCGACGAAGGAAAGTCGGCGACGCAGTTACCGGAACCGTTGCCCCGCCCGTTTTCACCACACCAGGGGAAAATCGTTAAGTTGTTGAGGGATGTCGCGTCAGAGACCGCCGATCGTTTGGGAATGGCCGTCGAGCTACTGGGGCGCAAACGCGATGTCGAAGCGTGTGTGCGTCATTATGAGACTCAGCGAGTTTTACCAAGTTGGTTTTACGGGTGGCGCGATGAACTGGTTGGTGATTCTTTTCTTCAAATCCTGTCGGGACAACTTGGTTGATGAATGCTCGTGACGTGGCGGTTTACCGCAGTAAGCGGGTCCTCGATATGTATGTATATGTTGACGAAGCGTGTGATCCGATGGCGTTACCCAAGGATCTTTTGAAAAGATTCGGGAAGCCGGTTGAAGCGATGCGCTTTAAACTTGATGGGGATCGATCGTTGGCACGCGTCGACGCCAAACAAGTACTCAGGGCCATCGCGACTGAAGGTTACTACTTGCAGCTTCCACCAGCGCACGAGGAGCTTTCACTCGGTGAATCGTAAGCCGTTCTGGGAAAGCAAGAAACTTGACGAGCTGAACAAAGCGGAATGGGAGGCTTTGTGTGATGGATGCGGTCAGTGTTGTTTGATTCGTTTTGAAGACACGAAAACGGGGACGGTTGGTACAACGTCCGTTGTCTGTCGACTATTTGAAATGGAGTCTTGTCGCTGCAGCCGTTATCCGGAGCGGCACCAATTGGTTCAGGATTGTGTACGACTGGATGCCGATTCGGTTAAGGATTTCACTTGGCTACCTGAAACGTGTGCATACCGGTTAATAGACGAGGGCCGTCCCCTTTATGAATGGCATCCGCTCATCGCTGGGAATCAGGACGAAATTCGACGCGCAGGCGTTAGCGTCTACGGCAACGTGGTGTCCGAGAAAAACGTTCATCCGGACGATCTTGCATGGCGAGTCGTGAAGTGGGTTTGAAAACATGTCGTATGTCGTAGCGTGGTCTGTCTTGGCGTTGGCGGCGGGGCTTATCGCGTTTCTAATATGGCGGTCATTGCGTCGATTCACGTTATTGGCGGGATTAGTGGCTAGTCTTATCGTGGTATGGGCATTGACTCCCATCGAGTTGCAGAGTGGCGAGTATGCGCCAGCGCTGATGGCTCTGCTGTTTCGCCTATTCTTGGAGCGAGGAGCCGACGCCGCGACGCCCGCAACACTATTGTTCTTTTCCACGTTGATCGTGCTTGTCACTTTTGTCGGACTGTATGTACGGCGTCGGCTAGGCAAAGGATTTGGTGGCTTGGGTCGATCGAAATCGACCAAAGAGGGATGGTGATATGCGCTCGTTGGTTGCGTCCCCGTAGGTGCGTGGCTAAAGTACGCGCTGCCTCAGCATTCAACTACCAACGTAAGTCCGGGACGCTGCATGATCTTTGATAGTACAGATAGTTATAT
>ENA-UPTF01001952-UPTF01001952.1-marine-metagenome-genome-assembly--contig:-NODE-1952-length-12391-cov-2.152997_pt1 | contig 12391 bp, 12 predicted proteins | sample MGYA00238166_ERZ767019 | MGnify/ENA primary metagenome ERZ767019 (study PRJEB28930, sample SAMN06266391) | marine metagenome | isolation source: Sea water from 250 m depth | place: Atlantic Ocean... | reverse complement strand
CACCCAACAGCAGTATCCGCTGGGGTCGGGGCGCGGCATCAAAAAATAGGGGCAACCACAACAAATCCCAAACACTGCCGGTCACTGAGTGACGCCCACTGTACTGGCTGTGTAGCACCCCATTGGTGTATAGCCGGCGACTACTGCCGGCACTGCGAACCTCATAAACAAAATCACCGACCTGACGACGAAAGAGCAATGCCACGTGGGTTTACCTTGGTGATGGTTTTATTGGCCGTTTGGGCCTGCCATTGATCGAAGTGTAACTTGGACGCCACCGCATTCCGCCGGCGGCCGAATCATCAAACCACTGCAACCGCAGCCTTGCCGAAGCACCAGATCATGGAGGATGAACCCAGCCAGAGTGAAACGAGCTGTTAATGGACTGGCAGAACGGGTTGTGTACATCCGATGGTACGAGCGGCCTCTACCGCGACGCCACGACATCGATGACTATGTGCAAATGCAACACACTGCTATGACACCTGTTACGACCACCTACGCAAGCGATGCAACCTTCTCCGCATGATCCATCACAACGCGAGCTAGCCGCATGTCCCGCGCGACATCACCCTCGGTTACACTTCGACTCACGACACTATCTGCCCTAATCGAATGGCGCGCCCGATGACAGACGACCTCTTTCAACTCAATGGCAAGATTGCCCTTGTCACCGGAGCATCTGGCGGTCTGGGTTGTCATTTTGCCAAGCTGCTGGCCAAGCGCGGTGCAACCGTTATTTTGACCGCGCGACGAACAGCACTGATCGAAGAAGCCGCCGAACAGATTCGACAAAATGGTGGTCATGCCCACTCCTTTACTATGGACGTCACGGACGAGCGCGCCGTCAGCGACACTTTCGCCGCTGTTGAATCCAGGGTAGGAACCGCCGACATCGTTATTAATAATTCCGGGATTGTAATTGGAGAATCTGCTCTTAAGATTGACCAATCAGAATGGGACCGAGTCATTGATACAAACCTTAGGGGCGTATGGACTGTCGCACGCGAAGCGGGCAAACGACTGGTCGCAGGGCAACGTGGGGGCAGCCTGATCAATGTCGCATCGATTCTCGGGTTGAGGGTAGCAAAGGGTGTCTCGTCTTACGCCATTTCAAAAGCCGGCGTCATTCAGATGACCCGTGCGTTGTCGCTTGAATGGGCACGCTATCAGATCCGTGTTAATGCCATCGCACCGGGCTTCATACTGACCGATTTTAATCGGGACTACTTCGAGAGCGGTGCCGGCGATGACACCATCGCGCAGATACCACAACGTCGCATAGGTGTGCCGAGCGACCTTGATGGCACTTTACTTTTACTGGCGTCGGATGCATCAAGTTACATGACAGGTAGCGTCGTCGTGATCGACGGTGGGCATCTTAATTCAAGCCTTTGAAGAGCCTGTCATCCCCAGTGCACTTGAATGCATGACCCACTCCACTCCAACCACCCTTCTACAACAAGAACGGCAGACAATCAGTCGAAAGACCCATGCCATCGTGCATCGTCCAATTCAGCCAGATCATTGTCCCGCGCATACTTATGCATAAGCAAAGCAGCGCACCACATCTAGACAACCCAGCAGCTAAACTGATGGCGCGGGTTAACAGATGCGTCAAACCTCCCGCGCCAAGGCTGCTGAAAGCGCGCTCGGATCCAGGTAGTAGTGGCAAATTTCTTCATTATCAACCAGCAATACAGGCACCTTCTCCCCATAAAGCCTTTGGGTTTCGGTGGTAGCATCGACGTCGCAAATCTCGAGGGAAAACGAGAACTCTCCAGTCCAGGCCCTCAAATCAGCGACCATGTCCTCGCAAAGATGGCAATGCTGACGCACATAAACCAAAGCATGGCAGAGTGATGGTGGTGAATTCATCCGATGCAACGACGCAGCAGCATGCGTTTCATAGGGGCTATTGTAATCGCGTCCCCACCTATCGACACAGCGAAACAAAGGACCGGCGATGGCTTTAACCCTGTGGCTTTCCCTCGCGACCATCTGCCTTTTCGGTGCCATGTCACCCGGCCCCAGCCTTGCCGTGGTGGTTCGTAATACCCTGGTCGGTGGCAGGAGCCAAGGCGTCGCCACCGCTATCTCACACGGGGTGGGTGTCGCAATGTGGGCCCTCCTAACTGCCACCGGCATCGGCCTGCTGGTGACCAAACAGCCGGAGTTATACCGCTTCCTGCAGTGGCTGGGCGCCGGCTTTCTTGCTTATCTTGGCGTCCGTTACCTGCTAGCCAAATCGAACGTTAGCGCGTCTCTTGCTATCGAAACCAGAGAACAAGGTAACGGCCTCACGGGCGTCCGGGAAGGCTTCCTAATTGCCGTCATGAACCCGACACTGCCCTTGTTTTTTCTTGCACTTTTTAGCCAATTTGTCCGTGAAACTGCGCCTTGGCAGGAAACGGTCATTATTACGGCGACTGCTGGGGGCATCGATATCATCTGGTATATTTTGGTCGCCCTAGTACTTTCCCACACCGCCGTTCTTGATCGACTGCGTCGTCGCGCGCACATTTTCGATCGCGTGTTTGGTGTCATTCTTCTTGCGCTCGCTATTTATATGCTGATCTGAAACGTTACACAGCCCTTGAGGTGCCGTTGGGTCCCCTTTATCATCGGCCCGTCTTCACCAGCCGTTTAGTCAAACCCTCGATCAGCTTACCCACAATGCACTCAAACCAGACTGTCGATGGCCAATGGGTTGGCAAAACGTTTGACGATTTCCTTTTTCGGCCACAGAAGGGGAAAACAAGCAGTCGCACGAGCATCACGCTCGCCAGCCGGCTTACCGGGAATGTTGCTCTGGAGTTACCCATTGTTTCTTCCAATATGGACAGTGTCACCGGTCTTGGAATGGCCCAGACCATGGCGCTTGAGGGTGGACTCGGCGTTATCCACCGCGGTCAAAGCATCGAAAAACAGGTCGACACGGTAACCAAGATCAAACGCAGTCACAGTGCCGTGATTGAACATCCTCTGTGCCTGCCCGTAGGAACGACTATTGCCCAGGCACGAGTATTCGCCCGTAGACATAACATCAACGGTATCCTGATCGAGACGCATCCAGGCAGCGGGACACTGGCTGGTGTGTTGACGCGGCGTGACATTCCCTGGGATAAGAATGCTGAGGAGCGCCGTGTCGAAGAATTTATGACGCCCTTTGAACGACTCCAGACTAGTCACCCGGAGGTTTCTGCCGACGAAGCTGAAAAAATCATGTTTGCCGGCCGCATAGAGCGATTGCCCTTGGTCGATAACGAACGACAGATTCAGGGGCTAGTGACGCGTAAGGATTTGCGTTTTCTTCGCGAGAGACCGTTTGCGAGTAAGGACACCAAAGGTCGCCTCTTAACTGCCGCGGCGATCGGGTGTCGTGGTGATTTTCTAGAGCGCGCCGATGCGCTTCAGCAGGCCGGTGCCGATTGTTTGTTCATTGACATTGCACACGGACATTCAGACGTCATGGGCGACGCCCTTAGCCAACTGCGCCAACGCTTTGACAACCTGCTGCTAGTCTGCGGCAATGTTGCGACCGGCGATGGCGCACGATTTCTGCGCGACGCGGGTGTTGACGCGGTGAAAGTAGGCGTAGGTCCCGGCCGCGGGTGCCGCACACGGCTGGAAACAGGCGCCGGTGTACCTCAACTGCAGGCCATTCGAGAAGTCTGGGCAGCCGTTGGCGGTGAAGTGCCCATCATGGCCGACGGCGGCGTTCGCCATGACAAGGATATTTTTCTGGCGCTTGCCTGCGGCGCGGATACCGTGATGCTCGGCAGCGCGCTCTCCGGGACGGATGAAGCCCCGGGCCGAGTAATCGAAGATCCAGCTACCAATACCAAGAAAAAGATTTACCGCGGTATGACCTCTCCTGAAGCCGTGTTTGAATCTCTCTATGACACCGATGAAGAAACGCTGAATACTGCACTTGAAACACCCCCCGAGGGTCAGGAAATTCAAGTGCCTTATCGCGGTAGCGTGGTCGATATTCTTCAACGCATCCGGGGTCATCTGCGGTCCGCCGTCAGTTACGCCGGTGAGTCTTCTTTGCAGGAGGCACGATCGAAGATACTCAATGACCCATTTGCTTACCTGATTCCACTGACTGAATCTGCCCGTCGAGAATCGTATGAACGCTAAACCATAGCCGCTGTGTGAATATCATGCATCCAATATCTGATCGCCTGAAACGTATCAAGCCATCGCCGACGATGGCAATTACAGAAAAAGCACGTCGCCTGACTCTGGCCCAACGACCCATCATCGGACTCAGCCAGGGAGAACCCGATTTTGATACGCCTGAGCATATTTGCTCTGCTGCCATTGAGGCAATGAAAGAAGGAAAAACTCGTTACACCACGGTCGATGGTATCAGCGAACTGAAGGAAGCCATTTGCGCAAAGTTCGAATCTGAAAACGACGTGAGCTATCAACCTAACCAGATTAGCGTAGCGACCGGCGGCAAACAGATCCTCTACAACGCAATGATGGCAACAGTAAACGAAGGAGACGAAGTCATCATCTCTGCCCCTTATTGGGTCAGTTACCCCGATATCGTGCTGTTGTGTGGGGGTGTACCAGTGTTCGTCACCTGCGGACAGGAACAGGGTTTTAAACTCACCGCAGCGGGTCTTGCCGCGGCCATCACATCTCGCACTCGGTGGGTGATCTTGAATAGTCCTTCGAATCCCAGTGGAGCGGCTTACACAGAAAAAGAAATTAGGCAATTGGCCGAGGTGCTAAACCAAAACCCACATGTCTTGGTCATGGCTGACGATATCTACGAACATCTCGTTTATGATGATTTTCGTTTCTTTACTCCGGCCCAGATCGGCGGTGATCTCGCCGAACGGGTTCTGACCTGTAACGGCATGTCAAAGGCCTACTGTATGACCGGCTGGCGCATGGGCTTTGCCGGCGGTCCGGAATGGCTGATCACGGCAATGGCCAAGCTGCAGTCTCAATCGACCTCTAACCCAACCAGCATCTCACAGTATGCGGCCGTGGCCGGATTGAACGGTCCCAAGAATTTCCTGGCTGAGAATCTGGCTATTTTTCGGCAACGCCGCGATCTTGTGGTCAACATGCTGAACCAAGTGCCCGGACTGGATTGCCCAACGCCTAACGGAGCGTTCTATGTCTATCCCTGCTGCGCAGGTGTCATCGATCACGTAACGCCCAGCGGGCAGCGTATCGCATCAGATAACGACTTCGTCGAGTATCTGCTTGATGAAGCTGAGATCGCGGCTGTACCAGGAGACGCGTTTGGGCTATCGCCACACTTTCGTGTGTCCTATGCGACCTCAACAGAACTGCTGGAAGAGGCGTGTGAGCGCATTCACAGGGCCGTGAACAAGCTGGACTGAAGTCAAGCCTGCGTACTTCGACGCACGGCGTCAGCGAAACCTCGCGCCAGATCAGGAAATTCAGGTTCGATACGCAGGTGATTGCGCATGCGTGTGTTGTCAATACGTTTCGACTCGGCCAGATACGACAGCATACCTTCCCCCAAGGTGGCTTTAGCCCGTGCCATGCTAATTACGGGCGGACACGGTAGCCCCAACGACGCAGCCGCCTGAAAAAAGAAATCAGTCATCGTTGTAGGGTGACCATCGCTAACGTTATAGACTGAGTGTGGGCTCTCGACCCTAGCTGCCGCCAAACAAACGCGACACAGATCATCCACATGGACTCGATTACTCCAAGGTGCTTCATCGGCCGCCACAACCGGTGCCCCCGAGCGCAAGCGCTTCACCGGTAATCGATCTGGCCCATAAATACCTGGCACACGCAACACCACACCAGTGACCCCTGTTTTTTTCCGCCAGTTGGCAAAAGCCGCCTCAGCGTCCACACGTCGCCTTGCTCGTGGCGCCTTGGGATGGACATGACGTGATTCGTTGACCCAGTCACCCTGACAATCGCCGTAAACACCCGTGGTGCTGATTAAGACAACGCGCAGCGGCAGAGCGCTGTCTGATAGTCCGTTAAGCCATGCCCTAATCCTCCCATCACACTCACCATGCTGGGGTGGTGGAATCAGGTAATACACTAGCGCTCTGGTAACTGATAAATCAAAGTCAGATTGTGGTTGATCCAGATCATGCGCCACCACGCTAAGGCCTCGCCCCTTGAGCGTTGCAGCCCGATCAGGTCGGCGAACCACTCCACTTACTTTCGAACCGAGACGCTGTTCCGCTTTCGCAATGCGCTCACCGACGTAACCACAACCAGCAACAAACACCTTAACAGGCTCACCCATTACCATTTGACTCCATCAATCGGGATTAGACAGCTACTGCTCCCCCAATAAGACGTGGACACTTCGTCCGCTTGATTTTGATTCAGACCCAAAGATACGAAAATCAAGGAGAGCGCTCAATGCAAGTTATCTGCGACAACATTTCCGGGCGCCGGCGACGCATGATGCAATACCATTTTCCAGCCCGCTGCTGTAGCTCGATAGACATTGGTTGCCAGCATCTTGGCTTCGCGTCTCTCAACTCCATTCACAAAGGAGATATTTTCGAGCACCTGATGCACGGCCAGATCCGCATCGACTAGGTAACGTGTCTCGGTCAAGTAAAACCGAAGTTGCGCATTCGACTCAAAAATCAACTGCCAGCTATCGGAAATCGCGTTAAAGCCCTCAATCCGATCATTCATAGGATGAATACACGCACAGCTATGAGTATCCCAAACTTCCATCATTGCACGCAGATCAGCGTGTTCAAAGGCTTCGTAGAAAGCGGTTTCTGCTTTTCTTGCACTATCGAACAAACTCTCTATACCTAATAATGAGGTGTTGTCTTTTCCATCATTCTCTCACAGTAAATGATACACATATCCTGCCCATTGACCGATACTCGACGTTTACTGGAATGTTATTATTTTCCCTCTCAATCGAACCTATTCCCCATACAAGGCGGGAAACTTTACGGAACCCAAAATGGACAACCACACTAAAGAAAAAATCGAGGCCGCCGCATTTCGCGGGCTTGTCGAACACCTCCAAAAACGCAGCGATGTTCAAAATATTGACTTGATGAATCTGGCCGGCTTCTGCCGGAACTGCCTGTCTAAATGGTACCTGGCTGCGGCCGCTGACAGCGGGCTTGATATGGACTATGACCAGGCCAGAACAGCAGTCTATGGCATGACGATCGAGGAATGGAAACGCGACTACCAACATGAAGCAACGCCAACGCAGAAACAAAAGTTTGAGGAAACCAAACCATTACACGCCGTGATCAGCGGACACTAGGGAACGACGCTCCCAAGACTCCGTTGGTTAATCGATCAATGATGGCAGCAGTTCGCCAATACCACCATAGAGGACAGCGTCTGCCAACGAATCCATCGCCGTTGGCTCTCCGTTAACCACGATAATTTTGGCACCACTTTGCTTGGCTAGGGGCACTAATCCAGCGACTGGGTAAACTGATAGGGTCGAGCCAACAGCCAGCAACAGGTCACATCTTTGGGCCGCTTCTTCAGCTTGGGCCAAGTCTTCGGGCACGAGATTCTGCCCAAAAGAGATGGTGGCCGACTTTAGAATTCCCCCGCATTCCGGACAAGCTGGATCCGCCTCACCAGCATTCAACCGTTCCAGCACCACCCCCATCGGCACGCGGTAACTGCACGACATACACCGAACAAAGCGCATAGTTCCATGAATCTCGATAACCCGTTCAGCAGTATTCCCCGCTAACTGATGAAGACCATCAATATTTTGGGTCACAAGTGTGTCCAATACACCCCTTTGCTCAAGCACAACCAAAGCGCAATGTCCTGAGTTTGGACGAGAGCCCATCGCTGGAGACTCGACTCGAGAGCGCCACGCCTTTTTGCGTATTTCTGGATCACTTAAGTAATAGCGGATGTCGGAGAGCTTCTCAGCCTCGGGATCACGTGTCCACAGTCCCTGAGGGCCACGGAAATCAGGGATACCAGAGTCGGTTGAAATCCCAGCCCCAGTCAAAACCACTACACGATTGGCGTGATTCAGTAACGACTTAGCCCATGCCAACGAGTTAGCAAGACTCGGATCAGATTTTGTCATACCATGTTAACTAATCAATTAAACCTAGTCATGATGCCTCATCACTCGACCTAATCACTGGACAAACTATCTAACAACAGATGACGATCAATAAATTTATTCAACCATTGATCACTCGCTGCATGGTGTTGATCGTAACCTGCAAGTTGCTGTGCGTGCGACTGCGCGCCGTTAAGAGATAATTTGACACTACCTTTTTCAGAAGAGCACCACCGCTGAATCATTTCACGCGTTATTTCTGGATGAAATTCAATTCCGTAAACACTGTCGTCGTAGACAAATGCCTGGCCGGAAAACGTGTCGTTTTGGGCAAGATGTTGAGCACCAACTGGTATCTCAAAGGTTTCGGAATGCCATTGATAAAAGATGGTAGGCCGCTCCAGGAAACAACCAGCATCAACTGTTGGTGATACCGGCCAATAGCCGATTTCGACCAGTCCTTCTGGATGCGGACCGACGTTAGCGCCGAGCACTCGGGCAATCTGCTGCGCACCCAGACAAATCCCAAGTAACGGTACATCACTGACAATGGCACTCTTTTCCAGCCACGTAAGCTCAGATCGAATAGCCGAATCATTGTCATCGTTCGCGCTCTGCGGCCCACCAAACACAATGACTGCGGCGTAAGGTGACAAATCATTAGGCAAGGTGTCACCAACACTGGGACAGCGTCGATCAAGGCTGAAACCGCGGTGCCTCAAAAATTCACCGATCTTGCCCGGCGTGGAATGCGCTTGGTGGACAACAATCAATACTTGGCGGTCATCGCCATGAGCAGAGCCGCAGCGGGGGGGAATGTTCACGAAAGCATTAATTCAGATGAGGAAGCACTTCCCGTCCAAACAGTTCAATACCCTTGATGACGTTTTGTTGGGGCATACCGGGAAAGTTCATACGCACGATGAGATGGCTACATCCCAACTCATCCCGGTGGGCCCGACAAGCTTCAATACAGTCGTCGGGCGTGCCAATTACAAAACGATCATGCGCCAACTCCTCCAGAGACAACGTTTTGCCTGATTCACCAGGTACATTGTCACCCATGCCCCAGGAGAAATAGGCTCTGTACTTTTCAGCAATGTGGGTACCACCCTCCTCCATCGCTTTCTCTCTAGTCTCGGCAACATAAAGTTCAACGCACTTAGCAAACTGCGAATTACGCGGTAAGCCGGCTTCCTCTCTACAACGGTGATAAAACCCAAGTTGCTCTTTAATCGCAGAATACGTCGTCACTGACGTCGCGATCCACGCGTCGCCCATTAGCGCCGCGCGCTTGACTGCGGGATTGGCTGCCGCACCAATCCAGATCGGTGGCCTTGGCCGTTGCAGAGGCCGCGGACGAATCGAGATATCCTGGAAATTAACATGCTCCCCTGAAAAACTCGCATGATCCGTCTCCCAAAGCAATTTCAACGCATCAATCTGTTCCGCGAATAGCTTGCCTCGCGTCCGTTTGTCAACGCCGAAATTCTGGTACTCGACCTCCCGGTAGCCCAACCCGACTCCCATAATCAAACGTCCCCCACAAATAACATCGAGTGTTGCGTATTGCTCAGCAACATCGACCACATTGTGGAGAGGCAATATGAGAATGTTGGTCCCGATGTTCATCTCCCCGGCCTCGGCGGCAAGGCGCCCCATCAGTGGAGTCGTCTGGAGAAATTGATCTGGATAAGTAAGATAGTGCTGCGCTAACCACAATGCGCTAAATCCAGCATCCCGAGCAGCTCGTGTCTGGGCCACATGATCCTCTATCGCGCGACGGACATCCGCTCCGTCTGGATGCTGTGTCCCCAAAAAAAGTCCTACGTCCATCTTGTTCTGATACCTCCCTCTCGATTCATAGTTACGCGCACGTCCTTCCACCAAAGCACCCTAGTCGTGACGACTTCAGCACCTATCCTAATCACCACCGCGCTTGGACTGTTTAATTGCCTCGGCAACGTCTAACGTCCGTTGGGCTTTTTCGACAATCGGGTAATCAATAAAGTAGCCTTCGACCTGAATTGATGCCGATCCGCTGGCTTCAGCTGCCTTAAAGGCATCGACATATTTTTCAGCCTGCTGTATTTCTTCAGAACTCGGCGAGAACACTTGATTCACAGGTTCGATTTGTTCTGGATGAATACAGAGTTTCCCCTGAAAGCCAAAATTCCGAGCCCGTTCCGACGAGGATCTGAGACTATCAAGTGCTCCTAGGTGGATAAACACCGTGTCCAGCGGAGACTCTAAGCGCGCGGCTCGGCTAGCTGTTGCGATCTTCGCTCTCGCATAGTCGAGCTCGTGCTCTTCCATAGTCCATCGGATATTCATGTCCAAACTGAAGTCCCCGGCACCGAAAGAAAGTCTTCGCACCCTTTGGGGGCTGTGTGCAATTTCCTCGACCACAGCCAGACCTTTTCCCGTCTCAATGATCGGAATCAAATCAATCATTCCCACATCAAGGCCCCGATCACGCTCGAGTTGAGTAATCACCCAATCGATGGTCAAAAGTTGATCCGGAGTCTCGACTTTTGGCAAGACAATGCCGTCCAACCCATGACCCACCACTGCCTGTATGTCACCAAAACAATAAGGGGTATCGTAAGCATTAACCCTCACGTAACCTTTGCTCCGACGATCCGTACTCAACGCTTTTGCAACTGTTTCTCGAGTGGGGACTTTTTCCGCGACTGCGACCGCATCCTCAAGATCGAGAATAACGGCATCCGCATCAAGCGTGAGCGCTTTTTCAACCTTTCGGAAGTGATTACCCGGGGCAAACAGCAGACTTCGAAGTACACTCATTAATACTGAAACTCCAGTGATCACTCGGGGGAACCAAGACTATAGCGCTGTAGTGGTCCCGTAAACCATCAATCAATACTGATCCAAAAGATCGGCGCCAAAATTCTTCTGTGGATTAACCGCGTCCACCAATCGACCAGTTGGTTGCGCTAATTCCGGTGAGGCACAGCGTAGAAATTGTCCACTACCTCGTGTTGCCAGCAATTTACCATTGCTGATCACAACTTCCCCTCTCCGGACCACCGTGGTCGGCCAACCCGTGATACGACGTCCTTCGTAGGGGCAGTAGCCGGCATTATCATGAAGTGATGCACTCTGGGCAGTCACTTCTAGGTCAGGGGCCCAGATCCCAATATCCGCGTCGGCACCAACCGAAATTGAACCTTTTCTTGGATAAAGACCATATAGTTTTGCTGCATTGGTCGCAGTTAGAGCAACGAACTCATGGAGATCCAATCTTTTCTGATTGACCCCTTCGGAAAACAAGAGGGGCAATCGCAATTCCAGTCCTGGAACGCCCGCACCGATCTTATGGAACGGGGCATTGGGCCCCGCTGCTAACTTACCTGTTTCGTCTAGTCGATACGGTGCATGATCTGAAGAAAAGACTTGAAACGTTTTGTTCTGAAGACCCTGCCAGACAGCTGACTGCGCCTGCTCGTCACGTGGGGGTGGACTGCAGCAATACAACGCGCCATCCATTCCTGAGCGATCCAAATCCTCTGCTGTCAGAAACAAATACTGCGGACAAGTTTCACCGTACACCCTCAGGCCATGGTCCTGTGCAGTTCGTATAGCATCGATTGCCTCTGGCTCTGACACATGGACCAGTAATACCGGCACATCTGCCAACTGAGCTAAATTGATCGCTCGATGACTAGCCTCTGCTTCCGCAACACCTGCGTGCGCTACGGCATGATATCGAGGCTCCACGTGCCCCGCTTCGAGCAACCGCTGGGTAAGCCAACCAATTACCTCGTAATTTTCCGCATGCACCATGACTATGGCGCCTTCCCGTCGCGCCACCTGCAGCACTTTAAGAATCTCATGATCAGACAGCTTTAATAGGTCATAAGTCATATACACCTTGACTGAGGTATAGCCATTATTGAACAACGACGGTAATTCATGTTCGAGAACCGCTGGTGTCGGATCAGTGACAATCAGGTGAAAAGCATAATCAACCACTGCCTTTGGCTCGGCACTTGCGTGATAGGCGTCGACAACCGCCTGAACTGATTGGCCTCTATGTTGGGCCGCAAAAGGAATAACTGTGGTAGTACCACCGAACGCAGCAGACACCGTGGCAGTATAAAAGTCGTCGGCGCACTCAATCCCAGCGGATGACTTTTGCTCGATGTGGCAGTGGCTGTCGATACCGCCTGGCAATACAAAACAATCGGTGGCGTCCACTTCTTGGGACCCACCAGTCAGTCCCTCGCCGAGTTCAACAACTTTTTCTCCGACAATACCCACATCACAACGTATCGCATCTGCGACCGTCACCACGGTTCCATTTCGAATAACGAGATCAAA
>ENA-UPTF01001949-UPTF01001949.1-marine-metagenome-genome-assembly--contig:-NODE-1949-length-12403-cov-2.468765_pt1 | contig 12403 bp, 13 predicted proteins | sample MGYA00238166_ERZ767019 | MGnify/ENA primary metagenome ERZ767019 (study PRJEB28930, sample SAMN06266391) | marine metagenome | isolation source: Sea water from 250 m depth | place: Atlantic Ocean... | reverse complement strand
GTTTCCGGAATAAAATCGTTCCTCATCATCACGACTCCAAGGACCCTGATATCGAGTCATTTCCCCTTGCGGTGGCTCGACCTTGATCACATCGGCCCCCATGTCGGCCAAGAGCATGGCTGCAAACGGTCCGGCAAGCGCGTGGGTGACGTCGAGTATTCGCAGTCCTTGAAGTGGCCCTGTGGGGCCAGACGCCATTGGAGCAGCGGTTAGATGAGCCTCAAGATGATCTGTCATGACTTCATTTTGCCTCGTCATGGCGGTCGACGCATCCTGAGTTGAACATCGTTGATCACTCCAACCCGCAGCCCGACGCCCAAGAACGATTCCACATAAGTGAGCTAGTTCAGCGGAGTTCGTCTTCTAGATGCAATGATGGGGCGATGGCCGATCGTTCCCGCGTCAGTCTGACCTTCGATGTCGACACCATCTCGCTGTGGATGAGCCGACAGGACCGCACAGCGTTCAGCCGAGGTGAGTTCGGCGTCGTGGGTGCCCGTCGGATACTGAAACTTCTCGCGTCACGATCTATACATGCCACCTTTTTCGTTCCCGGATTGACGGCGTCAACCTACCCAGACCTTCTTGAGGAGATCGTTGACGGTGGCCACGAGGTCGGCCATCACGGCAATCACCATGAAAATCCTGCACGACTCGAACGCGACGAGGAACACCGAGTCCTCGAAGAAGGACTGGCAATCTTAGAGAACCTGACCGGACAGCGACCTGTTGGATGGCGCTCACCTGGCGGCTACGTAACCAGCAGTACCTTCGAGCTTCTGATCGACGCAGGATTTTCGTACGACTCGTCACTAATGGGACACGACGTCCGACCATACCGCTGCAGGCTTGATGACCGATGGGTAAAAGGCGAAGGCGTCGAATGGGGAACAGAAGTCGACCTTGTCGAGTTTCCCTGGGCATGGCATCTCGACGACTTCCCGTGGTTCGAGTACATCCCCCCACAGGGCGGCAACCTGACACCACCATCTGCAGTGTTGGAAACATGGCTTGGTGACCTCGATTGGGCCCTTACCCATGAGCCCGGCGGTGTACTGACCTACACCATGCACCCACAAGTCATAGGTCGCGGTAATCGGATGCTCATGCTTGAACAACTTCTCGATGAGATCGAAGAACGCGACGTGGGGTTCACGACCCTCGAAAAGGCGGCTAACGATTGGCGCGCAGATCACCCGTTTCAGCGCCCGTGACACATAGCTGAGTTCCCCAGCTGTCACGAAATTTAACGAGTGAACGTCGATTGAGAAGAAATGACGTCGAAAAGGGCCTACGTCAATTCATGGCCTGAGATGCAAGTGCTGTAGCAACGCGGCTGACACTCCGTTGTTCGGAATCTGCAAGACTCTCCTGTATGGATCTTGAGACTCTTTTAGCCAAACAGGAAATTACCGATGTTGTGCACCGCTATGCACGCGGCATCGACCGACTCGATTTCGAGTCAGTGAAGTCCTGCTACCACCCCGACGCATACGACGACCATGGTGCCTTCAAAGGCAGCGTCGACGAGTTCGTTGAGATGTGTAAAGACTTTTTGCCGCGCTGGACTGCAACCATGCACTTCATGGGCAACGTTCTCGTTGACGAAATTGATGGGGACTCAGCACGGGCGGAAACCTATGCCGTGGCCTACCACCGCAGAGAAGCGACAGCAGAGACAGAGGGCAAAGACGATGTATTTGGTATTCGCTATGTTGACCGTTTCGAAAAGCGAGACGACCGTTGGCTGATTGCCCACAGAGTCGTAGCAACTGAATGGCGACGAGTGGATCCAGTCCCAGCTAGCGGCTCTCGTGGTGCTGTCGGAGTATGGGGCACAAGAGACGGCAATGACGTGATCGACTGGATCATGGACGCCCAAGGTGCCACAGCCTAAGTCAACCGTGGCTTCCAGCTTGTTCCGTTATCGACTCTAGATCGCAGTAAACGGGTAATTCAGCTGGCGGATCGGGTATAGCCCTGTAGATCCTTATTCAGAATGTGAAACCGCAAACAGTGCGAGGTGAGTCGACTCGCTGATTTGTTTCCCACTAGCGTTCCCGCTTAGTAGTCGGTCACGTGGGGTCCGACACGCAATGAACAAAGGTGATTTTATGTCTGTATGGCAAGCAAGCGTTATGAGGGTCGCTGATCTCAACGGCTTCGTCGATCACATGAACAACACAATGATTGACAAAATGCGTGGTGTCGGTGCGTCTGATGTGCAAGGACAGCGGATCATCCTCGGTGGTGAGGCTGCTGGAACCGTGAATGTAACCGGGGAATGGGACAGCGTTGATGCCTTCGCAGCAGCGGCTGAAGAACTCGAAGCTGATCCAGGCTATGGGGACCTCATGCAGAACTTCGGCGTAACGCTCCTCCGACGCAGTCTCATGACCATGGAAGTTGAACGGGGGGAACGAACGGGCGCATATTCTTCAGGCTTCTATGCCCGAGGCCCACTTCGAGACCAAGCCACCCTTGAGGCGAATGCCGACGCAGTTTGGGCAAACCTCTCTGAGGGCGCGAATGGAATGGCACAGCTCCGGATCACTGCGGGAGCTGAAATGACAGGGGTTCGAATTCTCTTCCAGTCCGGCGATTCTCTCGACGCCATCCTTGAGGCTTCTCTCAAGAACCTCGCCGATCCGAACATTCAAGCCATGATGGCCGACCAAGACATCACGCCAATCGGGCGCGTGCTTGGGAAACGATTGTTCTGAAAATTCGCGTTACTAGCTAGACACGACATTGCTCTCCCTTCGGGGAGGTCATTGTTGTGGTCTGATTAGCTGTTTTCCATATACAGATGTGTATCCCGAAAGCCGTTCTTCGCCAGCCTATGTTCTCACACCATGAAGAGAGTTCAGTATCGAAGAGCAATCAGTTTCAGTTGAGCCGTCGCGACTAGAGTCGCCGCTTAATCAATGTTTGGAAAGGTGGAGAAATGTCTTTTGCAACTGGAGTAACGGCTCAGATAGCAGATCTGGGTGCCTTTGTGGCCGGTGCGGCAGGGCGTCCTAAAGAAGTTGCCATGAACGCAGGAGCGACCGGTTTTAGGGTCAACCAAATCATCATGGGCGGAGATAGGGCTGGACTGTGCGCAGCTATTTTCGAAGTTCCAAGTATCAGTGCAGCGATGGCTGTTTCCGAGGCCATTAACGCGGATGCTGATGTTGTTGCTCTCATGAAGGACTCCGGTGTCCAAGTAGTTAGTCGGAGCTTGATGCGTATAGTCGCTGAGAGGGGCACCACAGAAGGTCAGTACGGTTCAATGCTGATGATGAGCGGGGGTCAAATTAGCGACGAAGTAGCTGATTCGCAGATGGACGACGGATGGAAACATATTTCATCGGCTGCTAACGGAATGCGTCTGATGCAAGCATGGGCCGCAGGCGCGAGTCCATCACCGTGGGCTCTTGTGGGCTGGACCGATGATCTCGATGCTTATGCGGCTGCTTCGGGGCAGAGTCTCGCAGACCCGAAAGTGCAGCAAAACTTTGCTGATAACGAAGTTGTGGTGCATGGTCGAATGGTTACCAAAAGACTGGTGTGATTCTCCCTGGTCAGCAAACAGCCGCCCTCAGGGGCGGCTGTTTGCTCTTTTCAGCTATTGAGATGTGAGTCCTGGAGCGCCCGCCCGCAAACGCGAAACTCCGGGTGACGGAACCCATTTTCACTCGCCTTAATGAGGTCCAACACGCGTGGAATCGAGGTAGGTAGGTAATTGGGGTTAGCTACGCCTTGTGAATTCAAGGACACCATCGAGCCAGTCATATAAGTCGATAGTTGCTGCGTCGCCCAAGTCGTCCGGTGAGGTTTCTCGTGCAAGGGGAATACGCAGTGAGTTGGGGTAGAGGTGCTCGGTTAGGGCTCCACAGGTTCGTGTGAGATTATCTCGGACGTTGTCTCCGGATAGCGAAGGTGGGCCGACGCTCGCGATAGCGACATAGCGCCCTATGAGACAGCCATTTCGTATCGGTCGAGAAAGCCAGTCAATAGCGTTCTTGAGGCCACCAGGGATGCCGTAGTTGTACTCCGGGGTGAAAATTATTACGAGCTCACTATTTCTGACCTCCTCTTTGAATGACGTAACTGCCGGCGGTTCGGCGTCTTCGAGATCCTCATTGAACAAGGGAAGATTGCCAAGGTCCGGCCAGCGAACTGAACACATGTAGGCCAGGTATTCACTGGCCGTTCGGGCAGCGACTTTGTTTAAAGATGAGGCCCTCAGGCTTCCCACTAGGAGGGTGCAACCGGGTAGTTCATCCATCGAAGAAACAGTAGTTGCCTTGCTGACGGGACGTTTAGAAATTAGAACTGTGGTGTCCGAGCATCTGGGTTTGGACTTCACAAATTAGGTGGGAAGTAATGTCATTCATCACAGCGGCAACTGTAACGACCGCCGATCTCGGAGAATTGATCTCTGGTTCGGCGAAGATCAAAGAGATCGCGATGGGACTTGGGGCCAGTGACGTCCGAGGTTCACAAATGGTTATGGGAGGCGATCAGGCAGGTCTTGTCCAAGTCCAGTTCGACTGCCCTGATATCAACACCGCTTTGGGTGTCTGGGAAGGCCTCTATCAAACGAGTGAACAGATCGACCTCATGAAACGCTCGGGAACCCAACTTGTTCGACGAAGCCTTTTACGCGTGGTTGCCGAACGCGGTGAACGCTCCGGATCGTGGGGAACTGGTCTTCTGATCTCTGGCGATTCCGTAGATGACGCAACCATAGATTCGAACATCGGCGACGCATGGGCCAACATGTCCGCGGGTGCAACCGGAACGTTGTTCGCAGAGACTATTGCGGCTGGTGCAACTCAAAATGTTGCTCCCTACTATGCGTTGACCTGGTGCAACGATATGAACCTTCTGATGCAGGCTTCAGCTACAAATATGGCTGACCCGAAGGTGCAGGCGAACATGGCTGCGGCGAACGCAACAGTCATGGGACGAATCATCGCCAAAACAATCTTGTAGACCTTCCACAACTTCTTACAGATCGAGGGCTGCTGGCATAGGCGGCCCTCAATCTGTTTGTCGTTTTTCGGCTACGTCGCTCCTCCTCAGGTGAAGAAGAGTCAGCCACCTAAGAGACTGGTGAGAGCGATTTCTGGTGGTGTTCTAGGGTTGATAGGAGGTGGTATTCAGCTGCCGGTTACTGTCCTTTAGATAGGGTCAACTGGTCCAAGAGGGGGGTTAGAAGATGCCACTAGGTCACATCGGCATCAACGTTTCGAACATGGAAGCGTCGTACTCCTATTACAACGCCCTCATGCCTCTCTTAAGTTATGAACCATTCTTGGCGGACGAAGATCAATTTGCATTTAGACCTGCTGATAATAAGAGAGGTACATACCTATTCTTTTACCCAGGCCAGAATCCTTACCATCCTGAATCAGCGGGACTACAGCACCTCGCGTTCATGGTGCCAACGAGACCCAAGGTCGATGAAGTAACTGTTGTGGCGGCTGAGCTTGGCTCAGAAATCGTTCACTCACCGCAAGAATGGCCGGACTATCCACCACCGTATTACGCCTCGTTTTGGAGGGACCCAGACGGAATAATGCTTGAAGCGGTTTGCCACAAATAGGCCACCAGACCCCTCTAATAGAGGCCTATCTGTTTCTTGCGACTAGTGGGGCGTTGGCCTAGTAGGGCTTAACGATTTCCTTTGACTGCGTTCGCGAAGCCATTAATAGTGACAGGTTCCGTGTCGTTTACTTCCAGAGCCTCTTGTGTCATCAGTTTCACTCGATCGCTGATATCTGGCCGAGACTTAACTGTTGGCCCGATTGATGGCGAAAGGGTTGTGATGTCCCAAAACTGTTGGAAATTGTCGAAAGTGCGATGAACTGAGATCCGTTTGGTTTCGACGCTCTCTAACCCTGCTTCTACCCAGGTTTCCTCGAGGCGGCCCATGCGTGAGACCTCAGCTGACGGTGGCAGTGGATAGGCGATGTCTAGCTGTCGAAGTTGAGCGCTTATGGCCTCAACGGGTAATCCTCCTTCAAGGACATCCCAAACATATGCAGAGATACTCCCACCTGGCTCAGTCACCCTGACCATTTCTCTGACTCCAACGGCGGGATCGGGTACGAAGAACAAGACGAGAGCCATGGTCGCGTAATCAAAACGGTCGGCTTCAAATGGGAGATTCATGGCGTCCCCGACTTGGAATGACACGTTCTCACTTTGGATTCGCTGGAGCGCGAAGTCGATCTGCTCCGGCGATGGGTCCAGGGCTTGAATTTCTTTGGGGGCGTGTGCGTTGTAGATCTGTTCGGTGAAGGTTCCGTTGCCGCACCCGATGTCTATCCATGTCGCGTTGGGTTGTGGGGAAAGCCACTCCAGGAATTGGTCACCAATTAGCTGACTCCAGACACCCATCCACTGCTCGTAGGATTCGCCGTCCTGGAACTTTATTTCCTGCGCCATGTGTTCACCTTCGACCTTCCGTAAGGGCCTGGGTAAGAGTCGCCTTGAAGTTAGCGTCGTAACAGTAGCAACGTTCTATTTGCTGGAATGATGATCGAAATGGAGAAGGTCAAAAAGTTGATGAGAACTCAGGGTCTATAGCGGCCAGGAAAGCCCTTTTAAATGAGCTTGGCGATAGAGAGCCGATCAATTTTTCCTATTGGGTTGCGGGGGAGTGCGTCGAGTATTTCGACGCGCTCAGGCCAGGTGTAACGCGCTGTGTCTAGCGCCCCAAAAAAAGCTCGAAGGTCACTCAGATCAAAGGTTTCGCCTGGTTGAAGTGAAACGCATGCACATGCCCGTTCACCCATTCGATTATCTGGGTACGCCACCACCGCGACCTCTTTTATTGCCGGATGCTCTTGGAGCATCATCTCGATTTCTTCGGCGTAAATGTTTAAGCCGCCTCGAATAATTGTGTGTTTGGAGCGTCCGACAGGAACGATGTACCCGTCGTCATCGAGATAGGCCAGGTCTCCGCTAGCGAACCATCCGTTGTCGTCGAGGGCTTGTCGGGTAGCTGCCTCGTTGTCCAAATATCCGGCACACGTCATCGGTCCTTTGATGTGGACTTCCCCAATTTCGCGCGGTTGGAGCACTGTTCCTTGTGGGTCGCGGATCTCGATTTCGGTTGCAGGTGCGAGTCGACCCGACGTGTAAATTTTCTCTACAGGATCACCAATGCGCAGATACGTGCACCAGCCGGTTTCGCTAAGTCCATAGCCTGTGGCGACAACAGCATTTGGCCATTGGGCTTGAAATCGTTTCAAAAGATCGTCGGTGACGGGAGCGCCCGACGCAATCACTACTCGCAGTGATGTGGCATCAAAGTCGACGTTTTGGTGATGGTGGAGTAGGTCAGAGACGATCGTCGGAATCCCCATGAAACTGGTCACGTTTTGTTGTTCGATGATTTCAGCGAGCGCAGTTACGTTTCGGCCATCACCCATCACCAGGCGAGACCCCGATATCAGAGAAGTCATCAAGCCAACCATTAAGGCACCCCGGTGGGTGATGGGAGCAGCGGCCAACATCACGTCCTCAGGCCCTAGCTCAAGCCCCTCAGACAGGATTTTTGCTTCGAAAATCTGTGTTGCTTGAATGTGGATGTAAATCTTGGGTGTACCTGTCGTGCCCGAAGTGGTTCCAAAGATCGCGGGGTCAAGCGAGTCTGTTGAAAATTTGGGTGTAGGCCCATTCAGGTCTTGGAAAGATGTCCAGTTTGTTCTGTTCGACCCGACAATCACTTTGTGTGGAGAAATGTCGAGGTCAGCGATGACTTCGTCGAGTAGCCCTGGATGATCGAACTCTTCAGTTTTGTTGGATGCAATCACAGCCTCAGGTTCAACAGCGCCTATAAGTGCTGTGCATTCGGCTTTGCGGTAAACCGGATTCAGAGGTTGATATATCGCTCCAAGCTCCCAAATGGCAAGAATTGACACTGCGAGTTCTATGGAGTTCACCAATTGAACAGCAACGGCGTCACCGTGTCCGATTCCCAACCCAGCCAATCCGGCGCTGACTCGTTCAACTTCGTTCAATAGGTCGGCCCACGAAATTGTTTCGCCGTTGTCGACTACCGCTAATTGGGTCGGACGATTCGAAGCATGTATGCGCAGATAATCACCGAACGTTTCTGAGGTCCAGTGACCTTGTGAACGGTTAAGAGAGATCCATGAGGACGCGTATTCGCCGGGAGATTCGCCCAATATCGAACTCATGAGTACATTCTGCCACTCACGGTCTGGGCAGGGCAGCGGTGAATGCCTCGCGTAACCAAAGCTGTTTCCCGATTACCAGGTGTCGATTATATGTTTCTTGGTACTTATCGTTGAACGGCGTTCGGCTGATGTTGGGAGATGGTGGAGGAGTCGCGACAGGCCAACTCGAGTTTCGCCGGGTTCGATGATGTCATCGAAAGAATTGAAATTTCTTGTTGCCGTGAAGGGGTCCTCGACCCCAAGTTCTGCTGTCGGCCAAGCAACCTGCCACAAGGGCACGCTGTGGCCAGTAGGTGAACCTGCCATGACGTGTGCGCTGAATCCCCCAGCTTGTCGTATCTGGATTGAAGCTATTGGCACCGTGCGCTGTTGGTGAGTTTGAAGGACTCGAGTGTGCCATCGACTGACCCCAGGCCGAAGTCCCGTTTCGGTATCCAACGCGGTATATGGGCTATCGATCAGCGAGACGATCGGATACTCATATGCGTCGCACAGTTCTATGAAGCGTCCGATTTTGGTGGCGGCAGCCTCACTGATAATCCCCGAATCAATATTTGGATTGCTTGCCACAACCCCAACGGTTCTGCCATCAATTCGTGCCACAGCTGTTACAACGCTCGCCGCGAACTGTGGACGCAGTTCGAAAACAGAGTCCTTGTCGACGAGTGCGCGGATCACCGGATAGATGTCATATGGGCCCGATTCCGGAACCAAATCAGCGACCTTTTCTGCGGACGGGTGCGGTTCGCCGCTGGGATGATCCCAGAGATAGCTCAGGTACCGTTTCGCTAGCCCAATAGCTGTGGGTTCGTCATCAACGAGAAGGTCTATGCCACCGGTTTTCTCATGCATTTCCACCCCGGCAAGTTCCTGAGGAGTGAGAGTTAAGCCGAGAGCGGCCTCAACCATGGGTGGTCCACCCATTCCAATAGCTGAGCCGCGGGTGGTGATGACGATGTCAGAAAATCCTGCGAGGCTTGCATGCCCCGCAAAAGACGGACCAGACACGATCGCTACGGTTGGAACCCACCCCGATAGCTCTGCCATTCCGTCGAACAAGGTAAAGCGGCCGATTTGTCCGCTGAGTTCCAAATGACCGAGACCCGCTCTCGGATGTCGCGCTCGGCTACCTCCACCGTCGACGAAAAACGCGATCGGCCACCGCTGTTGGTGAGCGAGCGAAATGAGATGCTCGAGTCGGGCCGCGCCGTAGCCTCCACCGCGATCGGTGTAGTCGGTTGAGGAGGTAATAACTGTTTCGCCTTCTATTGTTCCGATGAAGTCAACGCCGCCTTTTTCGGGTACCCAGTCACCGTCGGCGTCTCTGGCCGCTATCGCTCCGAATTCCACTTCGGAACCGGGATCGAGAAGCAGGGCTGTGCGTTCACGGGCCGTGAGATGGTCCGTCGAGTGGACCTTTTCAACTGATTGAGGACGCGACGCGTCCAATCTGAGTGCTTTAGCTGAACGGAGTTTGTTGATTAGGTAGTCGCGCATCAGATGTCACCGGGTGTCGATGTGGTGAACTTTTGTGGGAGGTAAGGAGCGGTGTGATCGCCGAAGCATCGACGCTATGAGCGGTCGGGTTTCTTCAGGCAAGATCACATCATCGAAAGAAAATGTTCGTCCGGCGCGCACCCCTGAGGCGACATCTCGCATTTCCTCTGCGTACTGGTCTCGGATTGTTCTTGCTGTGACGGCGTCTGCGGCATCGCGAATTTCTTTTCGCTTGACCAGATATGCGGCGCCTTCGAGACTCATCCCGCCGCTCTCGACCGTTGGCCAGGCAACGCGCAGTTCGGGCATGTTGCGGCTGGCACCGTAGCCCGACATGGCGAAAGGTCCGAGACCGTATGCCTTTCTCAGTTGAACCGTATATAGGGGTACCGTTCGGTGGTGAATGGCTGACAGAGGACGGGCATGGTGGCGTGCAATTCCCTCCCGTTCTGCGTCGGGGCCGACCATGTACCCGGGGTTGTCAACGAATGAGATGAGAGGCAACGCGTAGGTGTCGCACCATTCCACGAATCTGCTTGCTTTGTCGGCGGCGGCGCTGTCTATCGCGCCGGCGCGAGGTGATAGTGGTTGGTTAGCGAAGATGCCGACGGATCTTCCCTCAACGCGCGCGAATGCGGTGATCAGCGACTCTCCCCAGGCTGCGCCGACCTCAAAAACACTGTCTTTATCGGCGAATGCTGCAATCACTTTGCGCATGTCATAGGCCCGTCGACGGTTATCTGGGACGATTTGTGCAATGGTCGAAGCGGATTCGCTGGCAGCGAAGTCGGGGATGTCGTCATGCCAGTAATCAAGAAATCGTCGAGTTGCGATCACTGCTTCTTCAATGTCTTGAACCAGTACATCAATATCGCCCCGAGTTGCCGCAATGTCCGATGGAAGAGATTCACCAGAGGCGATGTTGCTTCCGAATTCGGCGTCTGGTGTGGCGATAATCAGGTCGCAAAGAAAAGTCATCGCCGCATGACTATCGCAGGTCGGGCCCACTGCAACCGCGACTGTAGGAGCCCACCCCGACATCTCGGTTAAACCCTCCAATACGTCCCAACGGGCGCGGGTGTAGTTGACGATTGGTGGCACCGGGCGAGGATCTGTTGGTCGTGACCCGTCACCTTCAATAAACAACACGAGCGGCCAGCGGTTCGTGACGGCAATGGTGATGAGTTTCGCCAACTTGCGCATGTTACGTTCGCTGTGAGTTCCATTTTCAACCGAACGATCGTGGGCTGCAACCACCACTGGGTGACCGTCGATATCGCAAACTCCGCCGACCACGCCGTCAGAAGGACCGTCATCATCGACAGCTGTTGTGTGGCCTGCGAGTAAGCCGTATTCGGTGAATGAGTTTGTATCAGCTAGGAGGGCAATAGCGTTTCGGGCGTTGGAGCAGCCGGCGAGGGAACGCTTTCTGGCGTCAATGATTTGTTGGCGGGGGTCAGCCTCCGGCGCGTCGCTCATGATCGGTGGATTCTTGCATAGGTTCCCTCAAGATTTCATGAGGAACCGTGCTTCTCATCGAGTACTCATGATTTGGCAGAGTTAACTAGTGGGTGAATTCGGGAAGGATCTCCGATCCGAACGCGAAGAGTGTTTCGGTGAGTTCAGAAGCTGGCATTCCGCCCAGATCACACATCAAGAGGTACGCATCCAACCCTAGGGTCTCGCGGTAGAGGGACATCTTGTCGAGTACCTCTTCGCGGCTTCCACATACGGTTGGGCCCCGTTCAGTCATTTGTTTGAGATCGGTTTCTCTGATGAGGTCACCGAGTGATGGAGTGCTCAACCGCAACAGGTCTCGGACCCATTCCATGTACGCCTTGAAGCGAGGACCGCTGATGCGGAATGCTTCCTGGCTCGAGTCCGCCATAAAGGTATGAGCAATAGTTCCGACTAGACAGTCTTGGCTTGGATGTCCATGTTCTTCCCAAGCTTGCCGATATCGCTCCACTAACGGGATAAAGATTTTTGGGGGCCCAAAAATGCCCGGAAGCATAAGAGGTAATCCCATCTTTGCCGCATACTCAGCGGACTCAAGCGAGCTGCCCCCTCCTACCCATATTGGGAGAGGATCTTGAAGTGGTCGCGGTTGGGTTGTGTAGTTATGAAACGGGGGTCGGAATTCCCCCGACCAATCCAACTGTTCGTTTCGTAGTGCGTCGACCAGCAGACTGACCCGCTCTTCGTACATTGGTCGCGAAAGCCCCGGATCTTGACCGAACGCGTCGTAGGTGTGTTCATACAGATTGCCGCGACCAACGACCAGTTCTACTCGACCTCCCGAAAGAACATCCAATGTCGCGTAATCCTCGGCGAGGCGAATCGGGTCGTTATTCGCGCCCAATGCGACAGCAGTTCCAAGTCGAATTTCTGAGGTTCGTTCGGCGATTGCCGCCAGAACTACTGGGGGAGCAGAAACCACGTAGTCACAAAAATGGTGCTCGCCGAGCGATGCACTCCAAAACCCTGCTTGTTCTGCCGTCACTGCTCCTTCGACCAACATTCGGTGACGGTCGGCCTGGGACATAAGTTGGCCCGTAATAGGATCTTGTAAAAGATCCCCCATCGACGCCCACCCTATTTTCATGACTTGCGCCTAGCCGTTCTTCGGTCTTGTTTGATGGTCGTAACTCTATATCTCAGGGTTTCAGCTATGCGGCGCCCGCAACGACAACAATGACTTTCTC
>ENA-UPTF01001947-UPTF01001947.1-marine-metagenome-genome-assembly--contig:-NODE-1947-length-12429-cov-1.952234_pt1 | contig 12429 bp, 9 predicted proteins | sample MGYA00238166_ERZ767019 | MGnify/ENA primary metagenome ERZ767019 (study PRJEB28930, sample SAMN06266391) | marine metagenome | isolation source: Sea water from 250 m depth | place: Atlantic Ocean | study... | reverse complement strand
TCTGCCAAGGTACCCGGCCTATATTGGCCCACAAAAAAAGGCAGGTCGGTGTAGTCCTCAATATCATGATCCATAAAGCGCAAAATAATATCTTCATTCCTGATATCGCTGCGCGATGCAGGTGAGTCCGGCTGCACTTCGTCAACGAATGCACCTCGCGGCTTTTCCATTCCGAAAATTTCCGCCAGTGCATAGTCCACTGCCCGCATACGAACGCCTAATAGACCCCGTTCTACTCTACCGTTTTCTCTCAGTTGATTTACAACGTTTAGAGCAACATTGCTTGGAATCGAGAAAGAGATTCCATTAGATCCACCAGTGCTACTCAGAATCTGAGAATTAATCCCTATCACTTCGCCTTCCAGATTGAACAATGGCCCACCTGAGTTCCCCTGATTAATGGCAACGTCGGTCTGAATAAACGACATGTAATTATAAGAAGAGCGTCCCGGAACCGATCGGCCTTGGGCGCTAACGATTCCCGCAGCTGCTGAAAATTCCAAACCGAATGGCGAACCAATCGCCAACACCCAATCACCTACGCGTATGGAATCCGAATCGCCAAAGCTTACATAAGGAAGATCACCGGCACTTACTTTTAATAGAGCTAAATCAGAAGGCTCATCCAGCCCAATTATCTCTGCATCAAATACCCGCCGATCATTGAGATGAACTTGGATCTCATCAGCGCCAGCGACGACATGATTGTTGGTAATGACATAGCCATCTTCAGAAATGATAAAACCAGAACCAACAGCCCCACGCTGACGCATTTCTGGGATGCCTTCGATATTGAGATCAGGTTCCTCTCCTGGATTTAAGCGACGCAATAGATCTTCTAATTCCTGGTCTTCAATGGGTGCTCTTGCCGCCATGGAACGACTAGTTTGGATTTCTACAATTGTTGGCGCATTCTGCTCTACCAAATCTGCAAAGCTTGGTAATTCAGCCGCGCTGATTTTCCCCAGATTCAGAAGCACAATTAATACAGTCACCAAAGACTGATAGATAGAAATTCGATTATTCAACAACGATCTCATAGTTTGGTTCCGCTTTTCGGGAATATTAAGTTTCTTCAACTCGATCCTGGCTGACCAGAATCAAACAGACAGCAACTTTAACATATCGGAGATTCAAACTCACAGCTGGAAATTGCCTGAACTTCGGGCTAGCGCAGAGAATTAGAGGGGTCTAGAGCCGAGAAACGATTTTCGAATTACTACTACTGTTCGCGGGTCTGGAGCTCATTGACCAGACGGAAAAGCGGAGAATCCTGAATATGTTCTACTAGAGGTGGTTCTTCCTCATCGATTTTGATATTACTAATGTACTCCTGCAATAACTGCTGAGCCTGGGGATCTACTTCAAAAGCAATATTTTCTGATATAAGTGCTGTGCTTTCTAATTCAGCCTGTTTGGCTCTAGTATTATTATCAACTGCTAATTCTGGCGTTGCCGAACGCTGAAGATTAGATTGAACTGCCACCACGAATACGGCGGCAACCGATGCGGCTATAGCAATCTTGGTGAGGTTTTGTTGCCAATTAGAAAATCGCGGGGTTGAAAGAGTTGGTTCTACGGCAATTTTTTCGTGGATTCGAGCACTTAGATTACCGCTGATAGGAACTGTTTCTTCATGCAAAAGTGCTTGGACTAAGCTGTAACGCTCCCAGGTTTCCCGCATCTCAGGATTTGATTCGTAGGATTTTAATAAGCGACGTAGTTCTAAATCGTCTGCCTCATTGTCTAGTAATGCCGACAATGACTCCTTTTCATGCTCGATCATACTGTACCCCTTTTCACCACCCAATTTTTATTGATTTTGGTGGCTTAATGCAAATTTCAACTCACAACAACTCTCGAATCTTCTTATCAATCGCTTCCCTGGCGCGAAAAATTCGAGATCTTACCGTTCCGACTGGGCAATCCATCACCTCAGTAATATCTTCGTAACTCAATCCAGAAAATTCGCGTAAGGTAAAAGCTGTTCGTAAATCTTCTGGCAAATCTTCAATCGCACCAGTGATGGCCTGTTTTAGCTTTTCTGTAGCCAGACTGGCTTCGGGATTTTCAATTTCCCTCAGTACGGTTCCAATCTCGCTCACCTCTGCCTCATCGATTTCAAGATCATTGGCTGGTGGCCTACGGTTCTTGGAAACAAGATGATTCTTTGCCGTATTTACTGCAATTCGGTAAAGCCAGGTATAAAAAGCACTGTCTCCCCGAAACAAGGGCAAAGCCCGGTAAGCTTTGATGAACGCCTCCTGGCAAACATCTTCTGCTTCCTGTGTATCGTGTACAAATCGTCCTATTAGGGCAGCGACTCTATGTTGGTAGCGAAGAACTAACATATCGAATGCGTTCTTGTTACCACTCAAGACCCTGTCAACTAATTGTTGATCAGTATCCTCTGCCATTCATTCCTTCTCCGTTATTGCTGATGCTTTTTAATTCACCACTAGGAACAAATGAGCACGACCTGCGAAATAGACAGTAAGTGATGACAAAAGTTCTGTGAATATTGAAAATAATGTGACTATTCCAAAAAATAATTTCTATCGTTTAACATCCTGATGGACTTTCGGAAACAAGGATTGTTGCTCAATGCTCACGAATTTGCCCACCCCCTCTAAAATTAAGCGCTGTATTGCAATAGGTTACTTCCTATATGGAACTTATCTAAGAAAAATAAACATAAAAATTTCAGATACTTATATGCAAATGAGTAGAATAACAGTAAATCACTCAGTGAATCTCCTGCCAGTGTAAAGAGAAGGGAATATGGCGCAGAACTCACAAAATATTAATAGAAAGGCTGAAATTCTAATCATTGGCAGCGGGGCCGCCGGGCTCACCCTAGCTTTGAGAAGCGCCTATTTTGCTCAGGTCACAGTCTTAAGCAAAGGTGTTTTAAGCGAGGGGGCAACCTTTTATGCACAAGGTGGTATTGCAGCTGTATTGGATGAAGCCGATAGTATCGAATCCCATGTTGAAGATACTTTAACTGCCGGAGTTGATCTATGTCATCGCAATATTGTCGAGTACATGGTTTCCCGCAGCGCCGAAGCAGTCAGCTGGTTAATAGAGCAAGGTGTCCCATTTACTACTAAGCCTCAGAAATCCGAAAAAAAATCTGACCGTGATATTGAAGCGGCAGAACTTAGTTCACTGCATTTGACCCAGGAAGGCGGCCATAGCCATCGTCGAATTATTCATGCTACTGATGCCACTGGCAAAGCTGTGTTTGAAACATTGCAAAAACGCGCTGTGGCCCACCCTAATATCACTTTGCTTGAAGGGTGCACCGCTGTAGATTTAGTGACACAAAGCTCTGAGAACGCTTCACAGCCGGTCTGTGTGGGAGTATATGTGCTAAACCAGGAAACTTCGCAAGTTGAAACAATTTCTGCGAAATTTGTAGTACTTGCCACTGGCGGTGCCAGTAAAGCCTACCTCTATACCACCAATCCAGATGGAGCGAGCGGTGACGGCATTGCAATGGCCTGGCGTGCGGGATGTCGCGTAGCCAATATGGAGTTCAATCAGTTCCACCCCACCTGTCTTTATCACCCACACGCAAAATCTTTTTTAATTACTGAAGCATTGCGAGGGGAAGGTGCCAAACTTGAATTACCCGACGGTACTCGTTTTATGCCGAGCTTTGACTCTCGTGAAGATTTAGCTCCGAGAGACATAGTTGCGCGTGCTATCGACTATGAGATGAAACGACTCGGTTGTGACTGCGTATTTCTGAATATCACACATCAACCCCCTGAGTTTACTATAGAGCACTTCCCTACAATCTATAAACGTTGTCTGGAATTTGGAATCGATATTACCAAGGAACGTATACCTGTAGTTCCAGCAGCTCATTACACTTGCGGTGGAGTAATTGTTAGCGCACAAGGAGAAACTGACATCAGCAATCTCTATGCAATTGGCGAAACCAGTTTTACCGGCCTGCATGGCGCTAATCGCATGGCAAGTAATTCTTTGCTGGAATGTTTTGTGGTTGCCTTTGGTGCGGCGAGCAGTATTGGCGAAAAGATCTCAAAAACAGAATTCGTCGAAGCAATTGCAGACTGGGATGAGAGCCGGGTAACAGATTCAGATGATGAGGTGCTGGTCTCTCACAATTGGGATGAGATTCGGCGATTTATGTGGGATTTCGTTGGCATTGTTCGTAACAGCAAACGTTTGGAGATGGCAGACCGACGTATAAAATTACTACGAGAAGAAGGCCGAGACTATTACATCAAGCACAAGGTCACGAATGACAATCTGGAGCTACGAAACCTGGCGCTAGTTTCCGAATTGATTATTTCCTGTGCGCTGCAACGGGAAGAGAGCCGAGGCTTACATTTCACCTTGGATTTCCCTGAATCAGCACCGACGGCAAAAGATACAATCCTCTCATCCAAAAAATCACTAAACATGGTTTGCAATAATCCATTGCCAGGAGTTATGCATAGCCACAGGAATATCGAAACCTAAATGCTATCTGAAGTACAGTGATGGAAGAGAGTGAATGATTGATTAACAGCAAATGGAATGACCTAAGCAGATTGGGAGCTTAGGTCGGTTTCTTACTATGCGCTAAAATTTTGGCAATTATTTTTTTGAATGCTTCGTTTGGTGGAGCAGCAGTTCCAAGCAGCCAGGCAAAGAGATCCTGGTCCTCTTCTTCCAAAAACTTGGAATATAATACTTGCTCTTTATGATCGAGTTGCGCAAATACATCATCGACGAACGGCACTAACAAGAGATCGAGCTCTAACATTCCGCGACGGCTGTGCCAGAAGATTTTTTGCTTATCCAGTTCCTCCATATGATAATTTTATACTGTAACCTGGGAAGTTAAAGTAACAACCTGTTATTAAATCAGTAGATTCAGAAATTTAATGAAAATAATTGACCTAAACACATTCGAGTTCATTCGCGCCAGTGGCCCTGACATGATTCAATTCCTACAAGGACAAATAACCTGTGACGTCTATACCTTAACAGAATCAAAATCTTTATCAGGTGCAATTTGTAATCTGAAAGGGCGAGTCGTTACAGATTTCCAGATAGCATTACACCGAAACGATTGCGTTCTGCGCACTACTGGTGGGACAGCCGAAGCTATACTCACGACCCTATCCAAGTACGCCGTGTTTTCAAATGTAAAATTGAAGATTGATACAGAAGTTATTCGTGCATTCGGTTTCATTGGTGACGACGCCGAAATTTTTCTCAACAGCAGATTTCAATCATTGCCTGCTGAAATCGGAAATTGTATAGCGGTGCCAGGTGGATTGTTGTTGCGCATTCCCAGTCATACTCCTAGATTTGAATTGTGGTGTAACGATGCTGATTTGATTGCTGATATCGAAAAGAATTACGAAGCCGACTCAAATCTAGACAAATGGAATCGAGAGGACTTGAAAGCTGGAATAATGCACGTTGATAGCGAAGCGGTGGAGGAATACACACCACAGTTGTTGAACTTCGACATTTCCGGTGTCATTGACTTTAATAAGGGCTGTTATACCGGACAGGAAGTAGTGGCACGGATGTTTTACCGCAGCAAACCAAAAAAACGCTTGTACTTATTAGCCAGCGAACATCCAGTGGATGCTAGTGATGAGTTGCTCCAGATAGGGGATGAAAATACAGCCCCCGCTGAGGTTATGGCTGTTAGTAATAGGCCTGCCGATTCCACAGAATCTAGTTTGGTATTGGCTATTCTTAATATATCGGCAGTGGAAAATCAGGAGAATTTTGCATTTGCAAATAAATTAGAAACTTTCCTAAAAATTCAAAGTTTGCCCTATAGTGAATAAAAAGATGTCTTAAATTAGATTGTTAAAAATAAGGGCGATAATGGTGTCCCCGGCAGGGTTCGAACCTGCAACCTGCCCCTTAGGAGGGGGCCGCGCTATCCAGTTGTGCCACGGGGACAAAGATTTGTTGTGAGTATATTACTCATGGCATCCATGACGCGACATCTAGGTTTTTTTGAGCACCAACCCCACGACGCATACTGAGCCTTTCTATTCTCTCGATGCTTTGGCATAACGAAAAGCATTACTCTCACCCAGATGTGCATGGGGATATAGAACCTGTTAGGTGTAGCCAAAATCTGAAAATTAGAGCAACGCTTAAGATGTGGCCAGTAACCCCTGCACATCATCATATTTTTCTAAGGTCGAATATTCCTGCTCCGGTTTCAGTGCACTAATTACAACTATTGCAACCGATGCAAACAGAAAACCAGGAACGATTTCATATAGGTCAAAGATACCTCCGGATAAATTTGACCAAACAACTACAGTCGCTGCGCCAATTACTATACCCGCTACTGCGGAGAGCGCAGTCATTCTGCGCCAGAATAATGAGAACACTATTACCGGCCCGAAAGAAGCACCGAATCCAGCCCAAGCATAGCTGACTAAATCTAAAACGCGACTGTCGCGGTCACTGGCAATCGTTAAAGCTAGCAATGCGATAACAATTACAGCGATGCGACTTACCAATAACAGTTCTTTTTCAGATGCATCGGGATGGACAAACACCCGATAAAAATCTTCACCGATGACGCTAGATGAAACTAATAACTGTGAATCGATAGTGGACATGATAGCCGACAAAATCGCTGCAGTAATAATCCCAGCAACCCAGGGATTAAATAGACTCTGGCTCAACGCGATAAAAACTGTTTCTGGATTGGCCAGAGGTTGATCTACAAAATATGCGATGCCGGCAAGACCGGTGGATACCGATCCAATTAATACGATGACCATCCAGCTCATTGCAATACGCCGAGCGGAGACAAGTTTTAATGGGCTTTCAGCCGCCATAAAACGAGCGAGGATATGAGGCTGACCAACATAACCCAGACCCCAGGCAATTAGAGATAAAAATCCGATAAAGGTCATGTTGGTAAAAAGACCAGTGCTCTGTGAGTTTGCAGCGAGCATCTGATCAATTACAACACTGGCTCCCCCAGCCCCATTGATAACGGCTAGAGGTGCTATTAGTAATGCCACCAACATAAGTAAGGCTTGTATGACATCAGTCCAGGCTACCGCTAGAAAGCCACCGACAAAGGTGTAAGCAACGATAATAAATGCACCAGTCAAAAGAGCTGTACTGTACTGTAAGCCAAAACTGTTTTCGAAAAGAATTGCACCGCCTACTAATCCAGAGGCGGTATAAAAAGTAAAAAATAATAAGATCACTACAGCAGAAATTACTCGGAGTATTCGACTATTATCATTAAAACGGTTCTCAAAATAATCCGGTAGTGTTAGGGAATTGTTTGCTTCCTGACTAAATACCCTTAAAGGTCGAGAGACGAATAACCAATTTAAGTAGGCACCAATGACTAATCCAACGCCAATCCAAATCTCGCTAATGCCAGAAAGATAAATAGCGCCAGGTAGCCCTAATAACAACCAACCACTCATATCCGAAGCACCAACACTCAAAGCTGTAACTACAGGGCCAAGTTTTCGACCGCCAAGAATATAGTCGCCCAGGTTATGGGTTCGCCGGTAAGCTTTTACGCCGAGAAAGAGTATGAGTAATAAATAAGCGACAAAGGTAACTAAAAGAGGAGTGTCAAAACTCATTAACTGCTTTGCCTGTGAAATGGAAATACCAAGGCTTAAGTTCAAAACTCATCCTATACTAATCAATTAACTATTGGGAGTAGTCGATCCGTTCTATCAGGCCTACAGTTAAATACTCACCTTACCCCCCAATCTAGACAATTACCGTAGTTCTCTTGGAAATTTCGCTCCTGATTCTTCAGTTAGGTTTGCATAACTGCTTTTACTCTCCCAAAAGGAGCGCATGGGCAGTAGCCAAAGGGATGGAAGTCTCCGAGTATATACAGGTATGTTTAGGTATCTGCTTTTTTAGTAAAGTAATTACTTTACTAATATAGAAATGGAACGTAAAGAGATAAATAAAGTAAATGCTTTATTTAAACTGCCGATATGCGTCTTAAAGAGGAGTAATCATGGATCTCGCTAAATCGCAGGAAAAAATACTCCAGCGCCTCAAGACGCGAGGGGAGCAATCGGTAAAAATTCTTTCAAATCAATTAGGTATGACAACAATGGGGGTGCGTCAACACCTTGCAGAGCTGGAGAATAAGGGATTTGTAACCCAAACCCGGGAGGAGAAACAAACCCGCGGCCGCCCGGTCCATCTGTGGCGCCTTACCAAGGCAGGACACAAACGCTTCTCGGACGGATATTCTCAGCTAACCCTAGAACTACTAGACGTTATCCGGACAGACCTAGGGGAAGACCGGATGAATCAATTGATTGATAGCCGCAATGACCAAATCACACAGCACTATCTGCATGAATTGAGGGCTGCCGGGGAAGACATCCAAGGTCGTATTCAGAGGCTAGCCGAATTGCGCAGCGAGGAAGGCTATATGGCCGAAGTGCGCTTGCTACCGGATGGGTGGCTACTTATTGAGAATCACTGCCCTATCTGCGCCGCAGCAGACAAATGCCGACATCTTTGCCGAGCCGAGCTTAATTGCTTCAGCGAATTGTTCGATGAATCTGCCACCGTGGAGCGGGTAGACCACTTATTTGCAGGGGCAAGACGCTGTGCCTATAAAATTAGACCCCATAAAGATCATTAGTTCACAAATTGCTTTTATTTATCTGCATTTAATGCAGGAACGCCACAAGTACCAATAAATACCTGCTATAGTGTTTTAGTAGTGAGTTTTATCGCCATAGTTAAGACCCCTATGATTAATCGAATTCTGCAAGTATTACTCGTGCTTTCAATTGCACTCGTGCTGATTTTTGTCGTGACGCCAAAAATTATAGGTTTAGGCATTAGAGACGCCACCCCCAGTTTGATCAACCTGGTGCCACCGGAGTCTCAAGGACAGGTGAGCGTCACTAATACCCAATTCGACATTGGTTGGTTCCGCACTGCAGCCACTATAGACATCGATTTTACTTCTCCTGGATTAGGTGAGTCCCTGGGTATTCGTCTCAATTTCGATATTCAGCACGGTCCTTTATTTTTAACTGACGAAGGCCTCAGAATAGGCCTGGTCTACGCAAACATCGACCCAAGATTTAGTAGCTCCGAGCTAACCCAAGCCCTCACTCAGATACCGTTTGAGCTTCCTTCAGTTGAAATAGCACTGTTTGCTGGCTTAGATCAATCCTTAAGAGTGGATTTGGATGTGGCCCCGGTTAACCACAATCAAAACGGCACTAACTTTATCTTTACAGGAATTGACGGAGACCTAACCGCCAATGCGGATAATTCGGCGAGCTTAAATGTATCTGTTGGAAACATTATTGCGCACGACAGCAATTCTCAATTGAGCTTTAACCTGGCGGGAATTGAAATTAAAAGTTATACGACACAAATGAATGATTTGTTAGCACCCAGCACTATTTTTCTAGCAATACCTACGATTAGTTCAACCGGACCTTTTCCATTTAACTTAACCAATTTGTCTTCCAATTCGCGTATGCAGGCATCCACAATTCCGCAAGCGATCGATATTTTTCAGAATATTCAGGTAGGAAATATCGAAAGCGAATTACCGGTTCAGTCCTTAAATTGGACCACGGAACTTAACGAAGTACAAAATAAACTTTTTAAAGGTTACTACGAAATAATCAGGACTATTCAATCTCAGGTAAGTAGTAACAATCTCAACGCAGCCATGGCGGAAGCTACTGCTCTTGGGGGAGACATGGCGCTTTTGTTGGTTCAAAATAGTCTGGTTTTGAACAATATCGTAGAAGCAAATGTCTATGGCGGCGAACACTCGGTTGATCTGAGCATTGATTGGAAAGGAATTCCCGATCGTGTTGATTTGAATGAATCTCAGCTTGAAGAAATTGTAGTTGCACTAGCAATTCAGTTAAAGATATCTCTGGATCAGCAAGCGATCATGAGCAGTCAGTTTGCGGAACTAGTTGGCCCCTATGTAAAGCAGGGATATTTGCTTGTGGAAAACGGGCGCATCCTGTTTAGTGCTTCATTGCAGAATGGCAAGCTCACCGTTAATGGAGAAGAAGCTCCGCTCGACCAGTTTTTCTAATATCTGCCATACATATACCAACAATGACAAAAATCAAGGTAGCCCGTTCGATTCCCGAGGGACACAGCGACAATCCTTCAAAGCTTTATTCCTATCCTAAATATTGGGCGGAATGTTTCGGCACGGCGCCATTTTTGCCCATGTCAAAACAGGAAATGGAAGAGTTGGGATGGGATAGCTGTGACATTATTATTGTTACCGCCGATGCCTATGTGGATCATCCCAGCTTCGGTATGGCAGTTGTTGGAAGACTACTTGAAGCACAAGGATTCCGTGTCGGCATCATTTCCCAACCAGAATGGGAGAGTGCTGACGCATTTACTCAATTAGGTAGACCGAATTTATTTTTTGGTATTACCGGCGGCAACATGGATTCTTTAATAAATCGCTATACAGCAGATCTTAGATTGCGCAGCGATGATGCTTACACACCCGATGCGGAACCTGGAAAACGCCCAGACCGGTCCGTTATTGTTTATAGTCAACGTTGTCGCGAAGCTTACTATGACACTCCAATTGTAATTGGTGGAATAGAAGCGAGTTTACGGCGCATCGCTCAATACGATTATTGGAGCGATAAGGTCCGTCGTTCTATCTTAGTGGATTCTAATGCGGACATACTATTGTTTGGAAATGCTGAACGGGCTTTAGCAGAACTTGCTCATCAAATCGCTAATGGAAAAACTATTGATGAGTTTTGGGATATGCGTGGCGCTGTCTTAATAAAAAATGAAATCCCAGATCAATGGACCGAGATCGATTCCACTCGAATTGATTGGCCATCAAAAATCGACAAAATTTCTAACCCCTACGATTTCCATAATAAGCAAAGCGCGAATAAACCGAATGAAGATCGTCCTAGCCCGGTAAAAATAATCCCTTTGCCATTGCAGCGAAAAGCGGATTTCGATCCCAAACTCAGCTACATTCGCTTACCCTCATTCAACAAAGTAGTAAACGATAAAGCACTGTATGCTCATGCTTCTAGAATTTTGCATCAAGAAGCGAATCCTTATAACGGCAAGGTATTGGTACAGAAACATGACACCCAGGATGTCTGGGTTAATCCTCCGCCGATACCATTAGAAACCGACGAAATGGACTGGGTATTTGACTTGCCTTATCAACGCAAACCTCACCCAAGCTATGGCAGTGCCCGTATACCTGCCTATGACATGATTAAAACTTCGGTCAATATTATGCGCGGTTGTTTTGGTGGTTGTACGTTCTGCTCCATTACAGAACATGAAGGAAGAATTATTCAAAGTCGATCAGAAGATTCTGTGATTAGAGAAATAGAAAAAATCAGAGATCAAGTGCCAGGATTTACCGGCACGATTTCAGATCTAGGTGGGCCGACTGCAAACATGTATAAACTAAATTGCAAATCGCCAACTATCCAGAAATCCTGCAAACGACTCTCCTGTGTTTATCCCACCATCTGCAAACACTTAAACACCGATCACAGTCCTACGACTAAATTATATCGTCGCGCACGAGCTGTTCCGGGAGTTAAACGTGTCGCCGTTGCATCTGGACTGCGATACGACCTGGCTCTGAAAGACCCAGAATATATCGAAGAACTAGTTACCCATCATGTCGGAGGTTATTTAAAAATTGCGCCCGAACATAGCGAAGACAAAACTTTATCCAAGATGATGAAGCCGAGTATTTCTTCCTACGAAGAATTCAAAATACTCTTTGACAAATTTTCTAAACAAGCAGGGAAAGAACAGTATCTGATTCCATACTTTATTGCTGCTCATCCAGGCTGTGACACAAAAGATATGTTGAATCTCAGTCTGTGGTTAAAGGAACACGGCTTCAAACCAGATCAGGTACAAACCTTCTATCCATCGCCTATGGCATTGGCAACTGCCATGTATTATTCGGAGAAAAATCCTTTAGAGAAAGTCAGGTACAAAAATGAAAAGTTGAGCGTATGTAAAGATTTAGATCAACGTAGACTACAAAAGGCATTTCTACGTTACCACGATGAGAAAAACTGGCCGGCACTACGAAAAGCACTTAGCGATTTAAACAGAAGTGACTTAATCGGATTAGGAAAGCAACATTTGATTCCACCAGATAAACATTCCTCACAACATGGAAGCCGGAGAAACAGAAATAATGGAGCCAGAAAATACAAGAAACCGTCTCAAGGTCGTCGGCGCAATTGAGTTTATACAGTCAAGTTTCTGCAATTAGATTTGTCTTCTATAAGCCCAATAAACTCCAGCTTTTTTTTTAAATTTTCAGGCGCTTTAATAATTGAAGAAAACGGTACAATGTTTTCAGGAAAAACAGAGTTATATTTTTTTGTATTTATAATTCGCCAAAAAGAA
>ENA-UPTF01001946-UPTF01001946.1-marine-metagenome-genome-assembly--contig:-NODE-1946-length-12429-cov-10.668637_pt1 | contig 12429 bp, 7 predicted proteins | sample MGYA00238166_ERZ767019 | MGnify/ENA primary metagenome ERZ767019 (study PRJEB28930, sample SAMN06266391) | marine metagenome | isolation source: Sea water from 250 m depth | place: Atlantic Ocean... | reverse complement strand
CAAGCTTGATTCTTTAAACAGGGTTGTTTTTAAAACAATTGCAGGGGTAGATATCTTCATTCCGGTGCTTTTATTTTTCCCCAACCTTTATGAGTAAGGCTACCAAAATAGAGCTCATCACCATACTGCTTAACGCTTGTTATGGGTGAATAAGCATCGTTTGCACCATATTGAAGGTTGTGTAAAACATTTCCATTCCCATCAATTCCTAAAGCAAATGCATAGGGTGCTGGCTGAGGTTGCAAAGACTCTGGTAATCGCAAAGCCATTTTTCTAAGAAAAGGCTTATCTGCTGTTTTATCAATAAAATCATTTCTTACTGTAAAAAGCGCTACCCAATAGACTCCTTTTCCATTTGAAGAAATATTATCTGGAAATCCAGGCAAATTTTCAATAATAATTTCTGAAGTGCCGGCTTTTTCTCCTTTAAGCCAATATTTTTGTACTCGGTACATAAATGTTTCATTAAATAAAACAAAAGAGTCGTCAGGGCTTACAGCGACACCGTTCGCAAAATATAAATTATCAAGCAAAGTAGTGGTCGTTTTAGTTTCTGGATCATAAACCAACAGTCTTCCATTAGGAGTGTGTTCCATTAAACCAATTCTGTCTTCTCCATATCCAAATTTATCTGAAGCGTCAGAAAAGTAAATTTTTCCATCGGTTGCAATATCTAAATCATCTGTAAAACCCAATAGAATATTATCTGAATCAGACTTAATTGTAAGGGTTGTAGCAACGCCTTCTTTGTTAATGGATATTAAGCCTTGAATCGCATCTGCAACAATTAGGTTGTTATCAAAATCAAATGCCATACCAAGAGGACGTCCATTAGTATTGTAAAATTCACCAACAGAACTCATAATAACTCCATCATGATATCCTGCATATAAATTACCGTCGTAAATTGCGATATCTTCTGGTCCATAATGTCCATCGCTTTCCCAAAATATTTCTATATTTTTTAAATAATCATTTTTGGCATACACGCCTGTCATTGATGGGGGCTCAGGAGAATCCCAAGCAACTGGATTAATTGGAACTGGCCATAACAAGAGATACAATAAACAAATTAAGAAAGAAGCTGTAAAGGTTATTTCAGAAATAATTGAATAAGAGAGGAATTTTTTCATAGCAATTAGTATGCTTTTGCAAAAATCACAAGATGTTTAGCTGGTTTGTCCGAAACAATACATTTTAACTTTTTATTGTCCACATCTTCTAAAATACATCGAATGGTAGCCTTTGTATCTTCTTTAACTTTTAATTCTGACTCTTCGGAACCGTCCCAATAAGCTTTAACAAAACAATTGTCTTTTGATAATTTTTCTTCCAGCTCTTTGTAGTTGTCTAGCTCTATAGTATTTTTTTGTAAAAAAGCATTGGCAGAATTATACATATTCAATTGAATATCGTCTAACATTTTTAGAACACTGCTGGAATCATTATGTTTAATAGAACTTTTTTCACCTGTATCTCTTCTGCATAAAGTTAATTTTTGATCTTTATATTCTTGTAAACCAATCTCAAGCCTAACAGGAGCGCCTTTTAATTCCCAAAAATTAAATTTAAACCCAGGTGTATTTTCAGAAGCATCTATTTTACATCGTATACCATTTTTATTTAAATCATTTGCTACTGTATCAACAAAATTATTGAATTTTTTTTCATTCTCATTTTTTGGATTAATAGGAACAATCACAACTTGATGTGGAGCAACTTTTGGAGGAAGCTTCAATCCTTTGTCGTCTCCATGGACCATAATAAGCGCTCCAATGACTCGAGTGCTAACCCCCCAGCTTGTTGCAAAAACAGGTTGTTCTTTATTTTCTTGGCTTTGAAACTTTACATCAAAAGCATTCCCAAAGTTTGTTCCTAAATAATGCGATGTACCACCTTGAAGCGCTTTTTTATCAAGCATCATTGTTTCAATTGAATAAGTTTCTTCTGCGCCAGCAAATTTTTCTGCATCAGACTTTCTGCCAATTACAGTTGGAATTGCAAGATGGTCTTCAAACAAAGATTTATATATCTCAACAATTTTTAACGTTTCCTCCATCGCTTCTTTTTTAGTGGCATGCGCAGTATGTCCTTCTTGCCACAAAAATTCAGATGTTCTTAAAAATAGTCTTGTTCTCATCTCCCAACGCACAACATTTGCCCATTGGTTAATCATTACAGGTAAGTCACGATATGAGGTAATCCATTTTTTAAACATTGACCAAATAATTGTTTCTGATGTTGGCCTAACAATAATTTCTTCTTCTAATTTTGAATCTGGATCCACTTCAAGACCAGTATCGCTAGCAATCAACTTTGAATGGGTAACAACAGCGCATTCTTTTGCAAACCCTTCTACGTGCTTTGCTTCTTTTTCAAAAAAACTTTTTGGGATAAAAAGAGGAAAATAAGCATTTTCATGTCCTGTTTCTTCAATCATGGTATTTAATGCTTTTTTTACATTGGACCATAGGGCAAATCCATATGGTTTGACTACCATCGTGCCTTTCACTGGGCCATAATCAGCCAAATCAGCGTGCAATATTGAGTCGGTATACCATTTAGAGAAGTTTTCTGATTGTGTAGTTATTTTAGCCATTTACTTAATCTTTAATTTGTTATAAAGTAGAGTTAATTTATTGAAAATTCAATACAATGAAAAAAGCAATATTTACAACAGAAATCTCTTTGTTAAAAACAACAATAGAAAGGCTTTTACGAAGAAAAGCTGGGTCAAATCTAACTAAAATTATCCGTAAAACTCACCCAGCAGATATTGCGCTTTTGATGAGAGGATTTAGTACAGAAAATCAAAAAATTGTTTTTAGGCTGTCTCCAACATTCGCATATAAAGCACAAATTTTAGAAGAACTAGATGAGTCTCTCATTGAAAATGTATTATCAGAAGAAAGTGTGGCAAATATTTCCAAAACATTCCAGTATTTAGGCACAAATGACCAAGCAATGATTGTTAGCATGCTTCCCGAAGAACAGCAAGCTACTATTTTAGAAAAACTGGAAGAAGAAGATTTAGAAGATGTAGAAGAAATTATGTCCTACGCCGATGATAGCGCAGGAAGCGTCATGACAAAAGAAACATTGATACTGAATCAAAACACGACCATTGGAAATGCTATTGCACAATTACAATCCTACCCTGAAAATGAAAAGGTATTTTATGTTTACGTGGTAGATGATAAAGAAAAATTAGTGGGGGTTATTTCTTTAAGAAATTTAGTGACCTCTAAAAATACAAAAAAGCTTCGTGAAGTTATGATTAAAGATATTCATGCAGTTACTTCTGATACGGACCAAGAAGAAGTAGCAAAAATTGTGGCACAATATAACTATCTTGCCTTACCGGTTGTAAACAAACAAAATAAATTTCTTGGAATTGTAACCATTGATGATATTGTAGATATTATTCGACAAGAAGCCTCTGAAGACTTTTTACAAATGGCTGGGGTTGGTAAAGATAGAGAAATTTTACTAAAATCTCCTCTAGAGAACGCCCAATCAAGAGCTCCATGGATTCTTGCAAGTTTAGTTGGTGGAATTTGTGCAGCAGCAATTATTGGGTCGTTTGATGAGTTGTTAAAAGACATAATAGTATTAGCAGCATTTATTCCAGTTATTATTGGCATGGGGGGCAATATTGGTACCCAATCCTCTACCATTGTAGTCCGTGGACTTGCTACGGGAAGAGTAGATGTCAACAATACAGTTAATTTAATAGTGAAGGAAATTATTGTGGGGGCAATTTTAGGCGCTCTTTATGGAATATTAATTGGTTTTACTGCTGAATTTATTTCAGGAAATGAAGTAGCAAACCTTGGGCTTGTAATCGGTCTAAGTATTGCGTGTTCAATGGTTATTGCGACTGCAGTAGGTGCCAGCGTGCCATTGTTGTTAAAAAAACTAGGCTTTGATCCCGCGATTTCTACTGGTCCATTTGTGACTACTGCTATTGATATCTTAGGAGTAGCCCTATACTTTATTATTGCAACTTCAATATTGCTTTAAGATTTGAAAAAATATAGAAACATATTACTTGCTTTGTTAATTGCTTTTTTTGCTCAATCTAACATTCGTTCACAAACCAGTTCTGAGTATAGTGTATCTTTATATGGAAAAATAAATTTCTGTAAAATAAATATTGAAGAAAAAATACTATTTACGCCCATCGGTGCAGGAGAAACGTTTTTTGAAACATTAAAATATGATAAAAATAATTTTGGTGAAAAAAATCTTATACTTTTTCTACTGTCAGAAGACCCAATAGCAATTCAGGATACAAAGTGGGAAAAAGACATGGAACTATTAGATGATGTTTTGTGCGAAATACGATTTTTAGAAGCAGATACAGAGACAATTAATACAATTGATGCGGTTTTATATAGATTGGACATAAAAAAATCAAACAACACAGTCACAAAAGATCTAGATATATTAAATAAAGTTCTTTTGGATAGTTCAGTAATAAAAGTTTGGACTAATAAAGAAAAAAAGACTATCATTAAAATTAGTATAATGTATAACGGTCTAGAATATGTGGTCACTAATAATGCGTAGCAGTGTATATATAGCAATAATAATTGTTTTAAATGCGTGCGCTGCACCAACAGCATCCATTGCACCAGAAATTAATATTTCTAAAAATGGATTCTTGTTTTATATAGATGAAACTGTCAATCTACATACAAATGATTTACTACAAACCATACAGCTTCCATCTCAAAACTATTCTGTCCCTGAATACTCAAATTTGCTCCCAAATGCGTTACGAGAGTATAGAGCAGGGATTCATGAGGGTATTGACTTCCCAACGCCCCTAAATACGCCTATTATGGCCGTTTCTGGCGGTATTGTGATACGTAGCAATCCAACCCATAGCGATGTTGATATTGAGACATATAAAGCGTTTTTAGAAACAACACAGCTATTATCAAAAACCCCTGATGATATTTATAATTATATACTCCTTGGAAGGTCCATTATTATTGATCATGGATACACCATTGTTCCGAACTTTAGAACGATTAGTGTGTATGCTCACCTATCAACTATTGCTGAAGGAATTCTCCCTGGTACCCAAGTCAACAAAGGGCAGGTAATTGGATTGGCGGGCAATACAGGAACTTCAAGCGGAGCACTAAGAAACGATAGAGGAGTACACCTCCATTGGGAAATACATTTTGAAAATGCGACAGGAAAGTATTTTTTAGGACAAAACATCCCACCAGAAATGTTAAAAGACAATATTGATTTATTGTTTGATAAATAAAAAGGGGCTCTTTACGAGCCCCTTTTTTTAGAATCTTAAACTAGAACTGTTTAAAAATCTAAAGAGACCTGAATAACACTGTGATCATCAAAGTATTCGTTTGCTGATCTCATAGCATATGAAATATGCATATCGTAATCACCAACAGGTACAACTACACCCGCACCTACTGACATTCCCCAAAGGGTGCCACTCATTTCTTCCCAATCTGCATCAGATACATCTGCAGGTTGTTCGTCATCACTTAAAGTCATAACAGTTCCTGCGCCAACCCATGCTGAGCCCATGCTATATTTAGCACCAATGCCCAATGTGTTGGTTTGGTAAGAATGGTTAGTGAAATTAGCACTCACGTCTAAATTGCTAAGCAGTGAATAGCTAGCGGATATATCCAAACTAGTTGGAAGTGCAAAATTATCTGCTACTACTCTGAATGTTTCATTTGATGCTCCAGAAGCAGCACCTTCAGGTTGAAGGTTTTGATCTAGATTAATACCATCATAATGCATTCTGCTACCAACATTCTTCATTGCAACACCGAATGTTAATGGTTGATTTGGGAATTTATATTGAACACCCACATCAAATGCGGCGCCTGTTGCAGAGGTTTCTTCAATTGTTTCTGAAATAACCTTTACAGCAACACCAACATTAACACGATCAGAAAATGCTCTCGCAAATCCTGCGGTTGCAGTGAAGAAGCTAGGGGAGAAAGTCTGCCCGTCACCCTCAGGTGCAATAGCAGTGGTTTTTGGAATTTCGCCAAAGTCTAATGCTTTGATTGTCATTCCAAATGTACCAGATTCTCCCATACTTACAACCATACCAGCATGCGTAACATTAATGTCAGCAATATAAGACATGGTTGAAACAGTTCCTTGAAAACCAGAGGCGTGGTGAGCAAGACCCGCTACATTAGAATGTAACGCATCTACGCCTGCCACTGTACCTACGTTTGCTCCACTAAGAGCAATCGTTTCAGCCCCGACCGGAATCAACAGCTGAGCAGCACCAGCAGTACCTTGCGATCTTACTGTGCCCGCAGTTAGCGACGAAGCCAACACTGCGCATCCAAGGAATATTTTAAATGTATTTTTCATTTTTTTCTACTCCCTTTCCTTAATAAACGTCGAGACGTTGTTCTGGTTGAATTACAGCTAACTTCAGGATTTTATCTCCGAAGTTAGTCTCTACATGTGCCACATACATGCCACTTGCAACAGGAAGTTCGAAGTCGTTCTTCATATCCCATGTTGCGTGTTGACTACCGGCATCATTGTGGTGTAAAACTCTAACTAAAGTACCATCTAAAGCAAAGATACGAATAGTCGCAGGTCCTTCTTCAGGTAGATGAGTAAACATCACCCTACGATCTAATGCATCACGTTCTTCTGGATTGTACCCATAATATGGATTTGGCCATACCTTAATACGTTCTGGATCATATGCATTGGCTACAACGCCTAGTCCGTCCGTAGTAAAATTAAAAGTATCGGCAGATGAGTTTGGTTTACTCATTTCCCATACAACAGAACTAGCAGTTGTAAAACCACCCCAATAAGCAAATCCTGCTTCGGTTGGTAATACGCCTGATCCTAGATAGTCACAGAATAAAGTTGCTGTCATATATGGATATGTGATTGTTGCTCCACTAGTTGTGTAGTTATCACATACATAAGCCCATCCACAACCGCCTGATGTAATTAAATTGTTATCGGCGATATATTGTGCTTCTTTAGCAGGATCATATGGTGAGGCTATATGACCAACGAAACAATAGATAGGTTCCCAAGCATTTGCACCGTAAATCGGTCCTGCCCAGTATCCACCACCAATTACTCCGCCAACATTTTCATAGTCACCATTGCCATCATAGTCCCAGTATCCAGCATATATCTGCTCTTTTTGACCAGTATAAAAATTATGTCTGTATGCTGAGAATGGCACCCAACTATTTACTGTTTCACTAATATAATCCCATCCGATTGATGGAGTGCTAAAGTCTAGCTCCACATCATCAGATTCCCAATAATTGAATCGGTCAAAGTCACGGTTGTAAGGAGCAGAGTAGTGTACACCAGCTCTATTTTCAATAATATAGCCTGTACGTCCTAAACTTGCCCATGGTACATAAGAAACCGCAGGGTCTCTCAATACACCATTTTCTTTCCATCCATGATCCCACTCGCTTACTGATAGCAAGTCTTCTTGTGGACCGTTCACTAACACTTGGAACCCTTCTACAACCGGAGTTCCACCTGGACCAACAACAACTCCAGTAGCAGTATTAACACCACCAACCACAGGGTTGTTAGCAACTAATACATCACCAGTATTGTCATTAGTAATTGTCCAGTTCACAGCTACTGTTCCGTCTGGCATTGCGTCATCCATTGACAGTGTATAGCTATCTCCTGTAAGATCGGCTGGATTAATAATTACAACATCCACTGAACCCTGAGAAGGACCAGTGTGATCTGCAGTAAACATATCTCCAGCAGAAGCAGTGTTCTCACCTGATGAGTACGTATTTGGTACTTCAGGTCTTACAGAAAGATAAGTAGCGCTACTTTCTAGTGTTTTTGGAATACCGTCAGCATTATATCCATATGCAGTTACTGCAAAATAATACTCACGGTTGGTAATAAGTTTTGAATTATTATTCAATCCGTCTCCAGTGATAGAATGGTAGTGTTCTAGACCGCTATCAGAACCAAATTGAGTTCTAATATTGATCGTTTCTCCCAATTCTGCATTAAAGACGTCATCATAAATTTCGGTAACACCGTTAACAAGGTCATACGTTGCTAGTCTCTTGCGATCACCAGCACCAGAGTTTGTTTCAGCTTGGTATACATTGTATCCCTCAAACACGAAGTTTGTAGGGTTACCAGCAGCATCAACATCTACTTCACTTATAACGTTGTATGATTCTGGTTCCGCACCCCAAACAAGTATTACTTGGTCTGCTAACGCAGTTGCCTGTACACTTGGTGCAGGAGGGGAATCAGGTAATGCAAAGTCAATATCATATGCTGTTTGTGCTAATGCGTCAACTTCCATTAAATAAGCTACTGAAGCTAATGCGCCACCACCTGCAGCGTGGAAGATACCAAACACCACTTCTTGTGAATCGCCAGGAGCCATAGTAAATGGTCCGACGTTCATCAAGAAACGTCTATCCGCTGATGGGGTATAATTACCATCAACTGGATTTGCTGTACTATGTGCCAACGAAGGGTCACCATAGAAACAGAATTTCTGGTTATAATCGTCACCAGCAATTGCGTTTGGATAAACACTTCCATCTTTTCTCAAACCTTGCATATAATAATATCCTTCAATTTCATCTGAAGGGTCAGTATATGTTGGGTCACCATTGATGTAGAATGCGAAAGATGACATAGAAAGATTTTTCTTTCCTGGATGGTTAGTACCAAACATTTTAGCACCAACTGAACAATCCTCGCCAGCATCACAATCAACCATAGGACCTTGGAAGAAGTCATATCCTGCAGCAGGAGTTCCAACGTCTAGAGTTGAATACTGAGAGTCGTCTCCATCATTCCAAACATAACCTACCCCTAAAGGAACATTACAACCAACAAAGTCATCACCGGCGTACCCTAGATCAGGATCAGACCATAGACCCATGTACATTTCGGTTAAATCATTAGAACCTTTATTGACTACAAGTTGCTTTAGGAAGACCATGTCACCAAATACGTCTGGTCTGTCGAAACCAAACATAGTAGTTTGAACTTCAACATCCAGTGGTGATGTACCCATATTTAACTTATATGCTGGGTCACCATCATTACTAACAAACCAAAGGACCTGATCTCCAACGAACTCTGGATGGTCAGTACCGCTTGGCATTGGAGTATAAACTCCATCACCATCAACGTCCACCCAAGGTGCGCCAAAATCAACTGGCCATTCTTGGAAGTCAGCAAAGTCTCCTGGGGAAGCTAACATGCCTTTTTCTATTTTATAGATTCGGTGTACCGCTGACAGCGGATCACCACCCCATGGACCTGGACCCATATCTTGTGTATAATCTCCAATGGATACTCGAGTTTCACCATTCACTGTAGCGCCCAACCATAATGCTGATTGGAAGATAGAGTGTACGCCGGTACCTTTAGGCCATTCCATCGCTGAATCACCAGAAATATGGTAATCCAAGAAAAGACCGTTATTAGTAACGTCGGCATATATTTGGTTTCCGTCGAATGTACCGCTGGAATCAACATAGTTTGATGAACCTCCTGATCTACTTGCGACCTTGTCTTTTGCTTCCACAGCAGACACCATCAGCAAAGCCATCAAACCGAAAACGGTAATATTCCTTAACACTTTCATATTTACCTCTTTACCTTATTATATTATTTAAATTAAAAACTTACGTTTAACCCAACTCTAATAGTACGTGGAGCACCCCATCTACCTGGTGAACCAAGAAGATCATAATAAAGTGACTCTGCGTCTACGTCAGGGTTAGCAGCTAATCTGTTGGCAATCCATGCTTGCCCACTTTCAGTAGCTAGCCAGCCATCTTCGGCAACGTTTCCAGTACCGTGATATACGTCATTTGGATGTTCTGCATCCATAGCGTTGTAAATCGCAACAAAGAAGTTTGCGTCAACACCGCCAATATTAAACCCTCTATCTAAACGAAGATCCATATTAACGTATGCAGGTTTTGTACCTGAATTCACTGGACCCTCTGGGAATTCCCAACGATTCTCAAATAATGTACTATAAATTTGAGAAGGGGTATAACGAGTACCACTACCATAACTCATTACAGCATTAAATCCTGTATTGGCTAATACACCAGTAGCATCTGGTGAACGCCAGTCAAGAATAACGTTTGCTGTGTGAGTTTGGTCATAATCCAAAAGATTCATGGCTTTTGGATATCCGTCATCAGTACCAATCCAAGTAATATAGAAGTTTTGACCTCCATAAGAACCGGTACCTCTAGCTTCTGAGTATGTATAATTTGCTTGCGCATACAAACCTTTTGTTCTACGCATCTCAAAGTTCATAGTTAGTCCTTGAGAAACCATCACGTCTCCGTTCAAGTACTGTGCCCAATTTTGTTGGGTTTCAGCGCCTGCACCAGAAGTTGATGTATATGCGTCTAAACGATTTTGTAGCGTCAAGTAATCTTTACTTTCTTTATAGAATCCTTCGACCTTTAATGAGGCAAAAGAACCTATACGTTGTTCAATACCAATTTCGTACTGAGTAGAACGTTCAGGTTTTAATGCAGGATTCTCAGATGCAGTAGCATTACCAGCTAAGATATCAGCTGATAGCTGTGAATCTGATAAGTATAAATAAGACATTGGAACTGATTGCCAGTGTGTACCATAATTCGCACGGAAAACAGTACGATCAGATACAGGGAATGAGAATCCAATTCTAGGGTGAACAGCAGTTTCTTTTGCTACCTTTTTCCAAACGTAGTTACCGTCGCCGTCACCGTTTCTGTCTACACGCTGTCTATTAAAGTATAGGTGGTTAAATCCGTCTGAATCTCCATCTCCGTCACCATCTGAATCTGGAGCCATTGCGCCAGTATCAATAGTTTCAAAGGAAAGACCCATTTGTAAAACCACATCTTTGAATTCAAGTTTGTCTTGAACATAGAAACGCGTTTGAATTGGTTCCGCTGGAGCAAGCATATGATCGTCTTGATTATATGTTCCGTTCCATTCGTCACCATAAATATTATAACCGAGATTTGTTACGTATAAAGATCTATAGTTAATAAATCTCCAGTCAGCAGGATCGCTTCCTGCAGCAATAATTTCTTCGTTCGTAGCAACACCATCATAGTTTGCATCAACGTCAGCTATTGCTCTAGCTACGCCAGCAGCACTAAGACTATATCGTGTAATTTCTGTATTGTCTATAGAACCACCCATCTTGAACTCATTGTAGCCAAGTTGGTTAGTATAGTCAAAACTTACAGTGTTAGTTGTGGTGTTTCTTTTACCGTAGTATGTATACTGTGATCCATACCCAGTTGCTCCTAAAATCTCATCTGGAGAAATCGGACCATAACCGTCTCTACGATAGTAATAGTTTGTTGAACCAAATGCTTTAGTTCTCTTACCATACATTCCTATATCATGAAGATAGTTTTCATTACCAGAAATAGTTTCATAGTCTTGGTTTGATAATGAAATTTTCACATAAGAAAGAGGACTAATGGTATAACGAGCATTTACATAACCCATTGCAAAGTTTGATTCGTTATAACTACCGGCATCTGTCCATCCACCTAGAGTTCTACCAAAACTGTAGCCTCTACCTGAATAGTCATATGCTTGAGTACCGAGCTTAACACGCAACGGACCGAAATCCATAGTCATATTACCATTAATGGTAGTACGATCAGTGTTGTCGTGTGGTTGCTGACCATACATGCGTCTATAGTTACTATAAACAATATGTGTGGTATCATAAGCAGCAACGCCTGCAGCCAATAGCGCAGGGTCGGTTTGGTTATCTCTAATAACTTCTTCAATATGCCAGATCTTGTTACCGTTAGCGTCGTTGCTATAACTTAGCCCATCAGTACCATCGCTATAGTAATCAGCTGGTACTTCGGTCATTGGTGTAGCATCTGTTTGTGGATAAGAACCCCATGAAACGCTTCCACCAAACTCACGCTGTTCAACAGATAAGTATAGTTTTACGTTTTCACCAATTGGTCCACCCACGTCAAAATTGACATTACGATAGCCGTCTGAATATAATGCATCAGGATCGGTTCCTGCATCAGATCCCATAGAAGAAATTGCTTCTACTTTAGATCTCCACTGAGTACCACCAGTCTTAGTAGTAATGTTAACAATACCACCGTTGGCACCACCATATTCTGCAGAGAAACCTCCAGTTTGTACTGAAACTTCCTGAAGTGCGGTTTGAGAGTTACCATTAATGAAGTTTCCTCCACCATATACGTCTTTAACCGGTACGCCGTCAACATAGTAACGACTGTCGCCGCTTCTACTTCCACGGAAGTACCCATTAACAACACCTGTTTGAAGGTTCACAATATTGGATACCCCTCTAACAGCAAACGCGTCAATTAACTCTTTATCAACAATACGAGTTGTGTTTGT
>ENA-UPTF01001945-UPTF01001945.1-marine-metagenome-genome-assembly--contig:-NODE-1945-length-12458-cov-2.889104_pt1 | contig 12458 bp, 9 predicted proteins | sample MGYA00238166_ERZ767019 | MGnify/ENA primary metagenome ERZ767019 (study PRJEB28930, sample SAMN06266391) | marine metagenome | isolation source: Sea water from 250 m depth | place: Atlantic Ocean | study... | reverse complement strand
GCATTGCAACTGCTGCGACATTAATCATGGGTGAGACAACGGAGCAAATCCCAGTAGCTATCGTTCGAGGATTTGAGTTTGAACCCGGCGAACAAACTGCCGCCATGATCAACCGTCCCATCGAAGAGGACCTATTTCTTTGAAATATCTGGCGTTTACCGGCGGCGTCGGCGGCGCGAAGTTGGCTCTCGGTTTATCGCACGTGGTTGCAGCTGATGAACTGACCTTTGTCGTAAATACCGGTGATGATTTCCAACATCTCGGTTTTCACATTTCACCCGACGTCGACACGCTCACGTATACGCTTGCTGGACGATCCAACCAAGACACCGGTTGGGGTACCGAAAACGAAAGTTGGCACTTTATGGCAGCACTTGAAGAGCTCGGCGAGCCGACCTGGTTTCGATTGGGTGATCGCGATCTTGCGCTTCACGTGTATCGTCGTGAACGACTCGCTGCTGGCTTAACGCTTACCGAAATAACCGGCGAAATTGCCGCCAAACTCGGTATAAGCCACAACATTCTGCCCATGACCGATAACCCGGTGCAAACCTACGTCCATACACCCGATGGCCCCCTCGCGTTTCAGCATTACTTCGTCCGCGATCGCTGCAAACCGAGCGTTTCCGGCTTTGAATTCCGAGGCATCGCCGACGCACGCGTCAATCCCGCCATCAATTTCGACGAGCTCGATGGCGTAATTGTCTGCCCTTCGAACCCATTCGTGTCGGTCGATCCAATCTTCGCAATCCCCGGCATGAAGGAAGCGATACGGCGATCGAACATACCCGTGATCGCAGTTTCGCCTATCGTCGGCGGAACGGCTATCAAGGGCCCGACCGCTAAAATGATGAAGGAGCTGAATGTTCCGAGCACCGCCCTAGAAGTCGCCAAGCACTACAACAACATCATCACAGGTTTCGTGCTAGACGAAGCGGATCGCGAGGCAGCAAAGAAAGTTCAAGATCTTGGACTATCGATAGACGTACAACCTACCGTCATGGTGACTTTGGACGACCGTATCGCACTCGCGCACGCGGTCGTCGAATTCATCGGAAAGATTCCCTAACAACAATGTGGGCTGTGGTGCCATTCAAAGGTTCGGTTGGAGCAAAAGGTCGCTTAGCCGCTCACCTTTCGGCCGAAGAGCGCCATGAGCTCGTGACCCACATGCTCGACGACGTTCTCTCAGCCCTCACAGATTCGCGTTTTCTAGCAGGGGTCGTGGTCGTTTCTCGAGCGCTGGAGGCCTCTGGATTTACGCGTCGACACGGGGTGGAATTGTATGCCGACGAAGCCGACGATCTTTCCGGTGCCGTAGTCGAAGCCGGCCACCACCTCGTCAATACCTACGGCGCGACGGGCACGTTCTTCGTGCCCGGCGACGTACCACTCATCACGGGCGATGAAGTCGACACCGCAATTCAGAGTCACGTCGACGTGACGATACTTCCCGATCGCAACGACGTTGGAACCAACGGCTTACTATCAAGCCCCCCCAACGCATTTCAGTACCTGTTTGACGGGAAAAGCTTCAAGCCGCATCAACGCGAAGCCGCCGAGGCCGGCTATCAACCGCGAGTTCTCCGTCTACCGGGTTTTGGTCTCGATATCGATACGATCAGCGAACTTAACGCGCTTGCACGCGAAGATCGCGATATCGCTAGCCTGCGTTTCTTGAAGGAAAGTGGTATAGCATCGCGTCTATTCGCTGAAGACACAGGTATCTCGGCTCACGATTGTGAAAACGAGTAAGGAAGTAATGATCCAACCCATCTTGGACAAAGCGCTCGCGGGGACGATCCCAAGCGAGGCCGAAGCGTTAGCCCTCGCCGATTTTACCGACACGAAGACAATAGCTAGCGTTGCTTCCATCCTGCGAGATCAAGGTTTTCACAACGTTGTCACGTACTCGAAAAAGGTGTTCATCCCGCTGACCCACCTTTGCCGTGACGTCTGCCACTACTGCACCTTTGCACAGACGCCGAAAAAACTAGATCACCCATTCATGGAAATCCCCCAGGTTCTCGACGTCGCCAAAGAGGGTGCGGATCTCGGGTGCAAAGAAGCTCTCTTCACGCTCGGCGAAAAGCCCGAGCTGCGGTACCGTGTCGCGCGCGAGTGGCTCGACGAACGAGGCTATCAATCTACGCTGGACTACCTTGCCCATGCGGCTCGCACGGTTCATGAGGAAACGGGATTATTGCCCCACCTTAACCCGGGTAACATGTCCCCCGACGAAATCCAAACGTTGCGGCCCGTGTCTCCTTCAATGGGCATCATGCTTGAGTCTGCTTCGGAACGCCTAACCGAAAAAGGCATGCCGCATTACGGTTCGCCCGACAAGATTCCCGCAGTGCGACTGCAAACCCTGCGTGACGCAGGCGCGGCGTCCGTGCCTTTTACGACCGGGATTCTTATTGGCATCGGCGAAACCCGGCGCGAACGGGTCGAATCGCTTCTAGCGATACGCGACGTTCATCAGGAATTTGGTCACGTTCAAGAAGTTATCGTTCAAAATTTCCGCGCGAAACCGGGCACGAAGATGCGCTTGGCACCCGAGCCCGATCTCGACGACCTACTCTGGACGATCGCCGTAACTCGCATACTCTTCGGCGCGTCGATGAGTATTCAAGCGCCGCCAAACCTAAGTCCTGGAGTATTACCGCAAATCGTCAACGCCGGCATCAACGATTGGGGAGGCGTTTCTCCCGTCACGCCCGACTTCGTCAATCCGTAGGCGCCTTGGCCACATCTCGACGAGCTGTCACGCGAAACGGCGCTGGCTGGCAAACATCTGCATGAGCGCCTCACCATCTACCCCCGTTACGCGATTGAGGCATCAACCTGGGTTGACGACTCAATGGTAGCGACTGTACTTGACCGTATCGATGGAGAGGGCTTGCCAAGAATCGACCTCTGGTCTCCAGGCGACACTTCGCCTCCGCCCGCCGACGTACTCGCCCGCATAACGCAGAAACCATCCGCGGTATCTAACGATATCGAGGCCATTTTGAACGGGATCGGCAGCGGAACTGACCTTAGCGAAAAAGACATCGTCCGTCTCATTCAGGCCCGAGGCGACGATTTCAATGCCGTGGTTCAGTCGGCGAATAAATTACGGGACGAAACCAACGGAAATACCGTTTCCTTTGTCGTCAATCGCAACATCAATTACACGAACATCTGTTATTTCAAATGCCAATTCTGCGCCTTTTCTAAAGGGAAGCTGTCCGAAAACCTGCGTGGACGACCCTACGATCTGAGCGGCGAAGAAATCCAACGCCGCGTGAAAGAAGCATGGGACCGAGGCGGCACCGAAGTCTGTATGCAGGGCGGCATCCACCCCGAATACACCGGGCAAACCTATATCGATATCGTCAAGACCGTCAAAGAAGCCGTCCCCGAGATGCACGTGCATGCCTTTTCACCCCTTGAAGTGTGGCAGGGAGCGGCGACGTCCAATCACTCTCTTGAAGGTTATCTAACCGAACTGAAACAAGCAGGCCTCAGTACACTCCCAGGAACCGCCGCTGAAATCCTAGATGACGAAGTACGCTCCGTAATCTGTCCCGATAAGATTAATACCGAGCAGTGGCTCGAAGTCATGGAAACCGCTCATCGGGTCGGATTTAGATCCACGGCCACGATTATGTATGGCCACGTCGACCAACCGATCCATTGGGCAAGACACCTTATCCGTGTCAGAGATCTGCAAAAGAAGACCGGTGGATTTACTGAGTTTGTGCCCCTTCCCTTTGTTCACATGGAAGCGCCGATGTATCTGAAGGGGAAAGCAAGACGCGGACCCACATTCCGTGAAGCGATTCTCGTGCACGCTGTCGCTCGACTCGCTCTGCACCCACACATCACCAACATTCAGGCAAGTTGGGTAAAAATGGGGCACGAGGGAGTGACCGCGGCGCTCAACGCCGGTTGCAACGATCTCGGCGGAACACTAATGAACGAGAGCATTTCACGCGCTGCCGGGACACAGCATGGACAGGAGACTTCACCCGACGAAATGCGCAGCATGATCGAGTCCGCCGGACGGACGGCTCGGCAACGCTCGACACTTTACGACGACGCTCGTGAGAGCGACGTCGAGCGCGGGTCATCCGCCGACGTTCTGACCGAAATCATCAATACGCCTGCCAAAAAGTACGAAAGACAACGGAGCCATGAGTTGGTACGTAACGATTCCGTGCGCGTGATTCCGATAGACTAGCGCGAGCGCTAGGCCTGCGAACGGCCTGCGGTGTACCGTTACATCCCTTGAGTCTGTTCAGCCTGCTGGTGTTGGAAAATGGATTTATGACCAATCCGGCTCCAATCCGGCGGCATCAGAACTGGTCGGGGATCAAAACGCGCCCAACGAGCCCGACTGCCTCTTACAACCTCATCACCGTGTTGACCGCCCGCAACGAGGTTAGTGATCGGCAAAGCATCGCCCGCCGAATAGGCGCAGAGAAGTAGCGGTCTTGGGCGATCACTCCAATTCGGGGGCGACCCGTGGATAGACCGACAATTATGCACCGTGATGGTTCCCGCTGGTCCGTCAATGTAACGCGCCGTTTCAGCCCCGACACGCGGGACATCTTCGCTCCGGATGTGCCCCGTCCACTCGTTGTCGTGATCGTATAAATCGTAAAGTGGCCCCTGGTGGCTCCCAGGAATGACACCCATTGGGGCCATATTGGCAGCAACATCCTCTAAATACACACCCACCGTCAGCACGTCGTAGTTCGTGTGTGGCCAAAATTGAATATCTTGGTGCCATTTGACTTCTTCGCCACCGCCGGACCACTTGTAGTTAAGTTTGGAGTGGTGAAACTTAATGTCCGGTCCAAGCAAGTCCTCCGCGATATCCACAAAAGGTCCAGTAGACGCAAATTCCCAAAAAAGGTCATCCGCATCCACGGGCGAATTTAGCCGTCGTATCCTCGGTTTTTCAGCCGTATGGTCTGGCTCAAGATCGAATCTTTTATCGGCGCCACTTACACTACGACTCTCATCAACGTAGCGTTCAGAACACGCTTGAATACGTTCAAGCCACGTTCCCGAGACTACAGATGGCGCGCCGACGTAGCCATGTTCGAAGTAGCATTCGCGATCGCTTTGCGAAAGTATCTTCGCCGGTCGCGCAAGGATTTCTTCAGGCGTCATGGGTTCCCCTAAGCACTCGCAAATACAACATTCGTACCCTTCAACGCCTCAGTATGCCACTGCGAAGGAAATAGAACAGATCAACCTCGTTCCTCGTTCGTGAACGTAATCGACGGTCTGTGCCCCACCCGGGCAATCTCGAACCACCGTCATAATTTCGAACGCTCATGTGACCATCTGACAACATGGACTCAACCACGGGTTTATTAACTCTAAAAGCCAATGTGATTCAGAACTATTATGGCTCAGGTTGGTTGCGCCAGGACGACGACACCGAAGTCGACGTTAACGACCGCCTTACCCACCGCGCACACGCGATTGGACAGAAATAATTTATCCGTGGTCATATAATTTCTTCACGCCAACAATTCCATCCCCCGTTGCCTCGGTGGAGGAAGGCTTGCTCCAAGGATTCATCATGATCGTTGTTGACTGCGACTCCCATGTGATGGAACCCGCCGATCTCTGGCAACGGTACTTAGAAACTCGTTATCAGGATCGTGCAATCCGCATTGAAGAGGATCAAAGCGGCGAGCGCCTCATTATTGCCGACCAGGTTGTGCTCCCTGGTGGCCTCGCGGGTCTGGGCGGCGCTAATTTGCGACGCCGCGACATATTCGGAGGCCGTTTTCGTTATATAGACGGTTGTCCACCGGCAAGTTACGACTCCGACGCAAGGCTTGCGATGTTGGACGAATGGCGGGTCGACACATGCGTCGTCTTCCCGACGATCGGGATATTGCCCATCCCGACGGATGACCTTGACTTAATCAATGCGTACTTCCGCGCGTACAACACATGGCAACACGAATTTAGCCAAGCGGGCAAAGGGCGCATCGTTCCCATCGCCGTAGTTAATTGGCGCGACGTTGAAAACGCGACGCTCGAGCTCGCTCGGTGCCTAAAACTCGGGTTTAAGGGCGTGTTCGTGCCACCCGAAGTCGTGGAAGGTGAACGGCCGGGCAGCCCACATTTCGATCCTCTTTGGGCCCAATTGGCCGAAGCTAACCTGCCCGGTTGCCTGCATGTAATTGTTCGATTTAGCGGCGCTGCGGTGCCGTTTTCGGGTTGGCACGGGGCGCAACCCAGACTCGGTCCGACCTTCGGTTTTGGACTCGGTGCTCCGGGCCAAATGATCCCTGCGTTGTCATCGATCATTCTCGATGGGCTTTTTGATCGGTTTCCACAACTCAAGGTCGTGAGCGTCGAGGCGGGCTGCGGTTGGGCCGCGTACTTGATGGATCGACTCGACGAGAAGGACGAGCTACTGAACGAGTTATCACCAAAATCGCTAGCCCTCACGCCTGGCGAATACGTGCAGCGAAACTGTTACTTCGTTGCAGAACCGCAGGAGCGAACGATCGGCGCTATGATGAATCTCGTCGGTCTCGACAAGATTCTTTGGGGTTCCGATTACCCTCACATCGATTCAAGCCTCGATGCACCGCTCCAGATACGCGAATCCGTAGCGACCTTGGATCAACAACAAAAGCAGGCCGTCATGGGCGGTAATGCCGTTGAATTGTTCCAACTCGATGCGTAGGTTCCTGGTGGTGAGGTCAGCCTAAGCCCCACTCGCCTGTCTCGCGAAGACGGACCATGAACTCCGGCGTGTATGCGCTTTCAGGGTCCTCCCGAACCAACTCATCAAGCCGGTGGGCGTCTTTGCCAATGAGAATCCGCCAGCGCTCTTCGCGAACGCCGTCCAGAATAATGGAAGCCGCTTGCTCGGCCGTCGTTGGCGCATCGTCGCGAAACCGGCGACCCATTTCACCGACCAAATTACGAATCTGCTCGTCCGTCGTCTCTTCGTTGGCCATCCCCATGGACGCCCACCTCTTGCGCATCCCCGCAACGTCTTCGTCCGATAGTTCTTCCGCTTGTCGTCCGCCGAGAATGCGCCCCGAATTAATCGCGATCGACGTGCCAATATGCCCTGGCATGACCACCGACACTTTGACGTGGGGCGCGTTGTTCGCCAAATCCGTAATGAGTGCCTCCGAGAATCCCTTTACCGCGAATTTGGCCGCACTGTACGCAGTGTGAGAACTTTGCGGGCCCAGCGTCGCCCAAAACCCATTCACACTACTGGTGTTAATTAAATGCGCTTCCTGACTCGCCACTAACAGCGGCATGAACGCCCGGGTGTTGTAATAAACCCCATACCAACAAATGTTAAAGGTGCGCTCCCAATCCTCGCGATCACCATCGACCACACTTGCACCACCCCCCACGCCAGCATTGTTGAAGAGTAGATCGATATGGTCTGTGTCGTGGGCCGCCACCACCGCATCGCGAAAGCGTTCCACCTCAGCCTCATTGGAAACGTCGCAGTGGTGGGTCGTAATCACGCGACCCTGGGAGGCTTCTTGTTCACACAGGGCTTTGGTTTCCGCAAGGTTGTCGTCGAGAACGTCGCAAGTGGCCACGTCACAACCCTCCGCAATCAACTGACGGGCCAACGCCCGCCCCATGCCGGTACCGCCACCCGTGATTACTGCAAGCTTGCCCCCAAAATCTTTCATTTCGAGCGTGTCCGTTACTAATACAGAAGCTTGATCTTAGACGATGCGTCCAACGGCCTAAAGTAGGCTCGATCGATCATTTCCAAGAAATCTATCGTTACATTCGGTCGGGGGCGTCAGGCGGCTCGTCGGGCACCGAGGTCCACCGCGGGTCAGTCGTCCGGCCTTCGCTACCTTCATCCTCCCGTGCAACTTCACGGGCCACATCGGCATCTTGAAACTGCAGTTCGTGCAACGTGTAATAAATTCCACGCTTCTCCATCAATTCGTCGTGCGTACCCAATTCCTCCACGACCCCATGATGGAGCACCAATATCCGATCGCATTCCTGAATCGTTTGCAATCGATGTGCGACGACGATGGACGTTCGGCCTTCGGTGAGTTTCGCTACCGCGTCTTGAATCACCAGCTCGGTGGAGGTATCGATGTTTGCGGTGGCTTCGTCCAATACAAGAATTTCTGGATCGGCGGCTAAGACTCTGGCAAACGCTAAGAGTTGGCGTTGTCCTTGCGATAAGTTCTGTCCTCGCTCGGCAAGCTGCGTGTCGTAACCATCGGCCAATCCTTGAATAAAGCCATCCGCATTCACGGAACGTGCAGCCCATTCAGCTCTTTCCGGCGTTATATCCGGATTGTTGAGTGTAATGTTGTCGCGGACGGTGCCCGAAAAGATATGGAAATCTTGCAGCACCACCCCAACACGTTCACGCAAATCACGGCTGTGTATGTTGTTCACATCGACGTCGTCGACAAAAACCATGTCGTCGTCAATGTCATAAAACCGGACGAGCAACCGAATAATTGTACTTTTGCCCGAACCCGTCGGACCTACAATCGCGAGTTTCTCGCCAGGCGCAATCGAAAAAGAAACATCCTTCAGTATTTCTTCTCCCTCGTAATAACCGAAGTGCGCGTGTCGAAATTCCACCTTGCCACGCAAGCGGCCTTCTACAACCACGGGTTCCTTGGGCTCGTGTAATTGTTCGTCCCAATCCAACGCCTGAAAAATCCGTTCTCCAGAAGCCATCGACCTGAACAGAACATTGAACTGCTGACCCAACGAAACGATCGGCATGATCATCATTTGCACAAGCGACGTGAACAGAATCATCGAGCCGAGAGAGATGTCCTGCTGAATCACTTGACCGCCGCCGAACCAGACGATACCGCCGGTAACGACGCTTCCGAGGCTCATGTTAAAGGTGTCGTAGAGGACCTCGAAATTGATTGCGCGGAACTCGTAACCACGATTGGCTCGATTGAGCCCACCGTATTCCTCGATATTTTGATTCTCACGACCTGAGAGCTGGACGACATCGATTCCTACAAGATCTTCCTGCATGTATTGATTGAGAGCGGAAACGGAGTCACGGATAAATCGAAAGATTTTCCGCATCGCAATACGAAACGCGATCGTCGCAATCGCCGCCACCGGTAGCGCGACCAGTACCACTCCGGTCAATGATCCACTGATCGCAAGCATGGCAAAAAGTGCCACAAAAAACGGAACAAATTCACCCGCTAGACCACCAAAACCGGCCAAAAGCTGAAAAAGATTCTCGACGTCGTTCGTCACCCGGGTCATCACACGACCCACGCCGACGTGGTCAAAAAAGGAAGCAGGTTTTCGTTCCAGTGCGGCAAATAAATCAATACGCAGGTCGCGCAGCGCTTTCAGCGAACAGCTATAAAGCGTCAGTTGATGGGCAAAACTCAATAACGACTGGCCGACGAGCACAGTAACGTAGACGAGCCCTGCCGCACTGAGTGCTTCAAGGGCAAACGTTGATTGAAGCCAAGCCACAAGTGTGAGCAGCCCGTAGTCTTGGGCATCGCTCGCCACCGTTGTTGGTACCAAGATCGTATCGATAATGACGACGCTCGTTAGTATCGGCATCAGCACCTGAGCGAGCGCCGCCAGCACAACAAACGCAATACTGACGAACAACGTAATCAGGTACGGCTTCATCCACCCAAGCAGACGAACGAAAAGTCGAACGTTGAGTGCTTGATGCGTGAGTTCAGCATCGAACGCAGAATAATTGCGGGACGGACCGGTTGTCTGAATCGCGTTTTCGCTCACAGCTTCGCTGCCTCCGAAATCGGCGTCGTCGAAATTTCACTGCCAAGATCACGTAGCAATCTCGCTTTACGTTCGCGATCTTCATCCTGATTACTCTGCACGGCAGCAAGATCAGCGTAATAGCCACCGCGTGCGATCAGTTCGTCGTGTGTCCCAGATTCAACGAATCGCCCTTCGTCTATGACGAAAATGCGGTCGGCGTGCCGTGCCGTCGAGACGCGGTGCGAAATTAACATGGTCGTTTTGCCACCACGCATGCGACGCAGACCCCGCAGAATCCGCTCCTCGGTTTCGGTGTCGACGCTCGAGAAACAGTCATCGAGTAACAGCACCTTGGCATCTCGAACCATGCCGCGGGTAAGCGTTGCCCGTTGCTTTTGTCCTCCCGAGAGCGTCACGCCACGTTCTCCGACCATGGTGTCAAGCCCCTCGGCAAGTTGACGACGCAGTGGATCCGCGAAGGCGGCCGCTTCTGCCGCATCCCATATCAACGCGTCGTCACGACTCAGATCGTCGTAGGTCAAGTTGTCGCGCAACGTCATGGAAAACAAAAAAGGATCCTGTGGAACGAGTGAGACGGCGTCTCGTAGCTGGTGGAGAGGAAAATCGTGAATATCGTGACCATCCAAAAAAATCATCCCTGGCGGAGTATCAACGAGACGGACGATGGCATTAAGTAAGGTCGACTTACCCGAGCCAACGCGCCCCATGAAGGCGATGGTTTCCCCTGGTTGAACCTCGAGGCTAGCTCCGTCAATCGTCGGTCTGGGTGAACCTGGGTGGCTATAAACTAGGTCTCGAAACTCTATGCGCCCTAACAAATCGGTGGGCACGGTCTCGGTCGAAGCATCATCCACTTCCGGCTCATAATCGAGAACTTCAAAGATCCGTTCGGTTCCAGCCGCAGCAGCAGTGAACATCGTGATCGACATTCCAATCATGCGTATCGGCCAGGCCACCATCATGAGATACGAAAAGAACGCCATGAAGGTCCCGAGCGTAATGTCGCCGCGAAGCACCAGTGCGCCACCATAAAACAGCACGATTACCGTGGAGACCGTCGAAATAAATCCCATCACAACGTTCATTAGTGCTTGATACCGATTCACACGGTAGACCGTCTGGGCATAATGGGTGCTCACGTCACGAAACCGATCAATCTCCTTCTCTTCTTGCGCCATCGCTTGCACCGTGCGAATGCCGTTGAGATTTTCCTGCGTAAACGCGGTCACCGCTGCCATGGCCTCTTGTCGATCCATGTAATAGGGGAATAACGCTCGCGCCATACCAAACCCAGCAACCGCGACGAAAGGCAACGGCAACACCACCCAAAACGTGAGTGATGGCGACAGCATGATCATGAAATACAGCCCCGTGGCCAGCGTAAATACCGTCGTAAGAATGGTGACCGCGCCAAACGAGACCACCATCCGCACCATGCTTACGTCGTTTACGGCCCGTGACATAAGGTCTCCGGTACCGAATCGATTAAAGAAATGCGCGCCCTGGAATTGGACATGGTTGAACAGGCGTTTGCGTAGATCGTACGAGACACTGATCGAAAGTCGGCGCAACGCCCGTTGCGAAACCACGTAAATAAAAAACCGCGTGGCCACGATCGCTAATATTGAGACCACGGGGATCAGTAAGTTTGGGTCGATGTCAGGGTCGGCAAGACTATCGATTGCGTCCTTCATGTAGAGTGGGACGAGTGCATCGAGCAGGCGCGCGAGCAATAACCCGCTGATCGACGCCAACAAGACCCAGCCGAATCGACGGACATAAGGGACTAGGCGTTTCAGGTGCGAGAGGTGTTTGAACGACGATCGCTCTCGACGCGGACCGTCAACTCTTGCTGTCTGATCGTGGTATCTCAACCGGCCCATGTTACGCGATCAGCCGTCCAACGGAAAATCCTCCGGACGGATTGACGCGCTTCGAACCCGTCGGATCGACCCTATTCTCTTTCCAGACCAAGAACCCGTCGGTTCGTCTCCGCATCGAGTCCAGCGGACGCAAAGTCGTCGAATGCCTTATCCGTCACCCGAATAATATGGTCTTGTATAAAGCGAGCGCCCTCGCGTGCACCATCCTCTTGGTGCTTTAGACAGCACTCCCACTCGAGAACAGCCCAACCGTCAAAATCGAAAGCGGCAAATTTCGAAAAGATTGAGCGAAAGTCCACTTGGCCATCCCCCAATGAACGAAATCGACCCGCGCGATCAAGCCAATCCTGATAACCGCCGTATACACCTTGCCGTCCACTCGACGTGAACTCGGCATCCTTGACATGAAACATCTTGATGCGTTCGTGATAGATGTCGATGAACGATAAGTAGTCCAATTGCTGCAGAACAAAATGACTGGGATCGTAGAGAATATTGGCGCGAGGGTGGTCGTCAACCTCCGCTAAAAACCGTTCGAAGGTTACGCCGTCGTGAAGGTCTTCGCCCGGGTGTATTTCGTAACAGCAATCGACTCCGTATTCATCAAATACGTCGAGTATCGGACGCCAACGCCGCGCCAGTTCTTGAAATCCTTCATCGACAAGGCCGGCGGGCCGTTGCGGCCACGGGTATATCATCGGCCATAGAAACGCGCCGGAAAACGTAACGTGCGAACGGAGGCCCAGGTTGTGACTCGCTCGAGCCGCGAGTTTGACTTGTTTGATTGCCCATTCCGTC
>ENA-UPTF01001944-UPTF01001944.1-marine-metagenome-genome-assembly--contig:-NODE-1944-length-12469-cov-5.185362_pt1 | contig 12469 bp, 8 predicted proteins | sample MGYA00238166_ERZ767019 | MGnify/ENA primary metagenome ERZ767019 (study PRJEB28930, sample SAMN06266391) | marine metagenome | isolation source: Sea water from 250 m depth | place: Atlantic Ocean | study... | reverse complement strand
GCTCGATGAAATCACGGTGGATAACGCAAATATATCCATAGTCAACTCCATCGCGCGAGGTAACGAGAGTTCACCTGACCAAGAATTAACGATTTCTAGTAGGCAGAAAACTGTTTCTTGGGTAGCCCCAACTACTGACACATATTATGTGGAGGTAGCTGGAACACTCAATAACTCCGATGGTTCTTTCTATCTGGGCAACTACGCACTTAGCGGATTCGAGGACACCCAACTACTTGATCGCCACGCTGATGATATCTCCGGCGCAACCGAAGTCACGCCCGGAAACGTCTATCAGGGAGCAATCAGCCCCTGGACCAACGAACCCAGCCTCACTAGCACATTGAACAGCAGTGACGACTCAGATTTCTTCTCGTTCCAGGCGGAACGCGGAGTAGAATATAGCGTCGAGCTTGACCTCGGCACTTCAGACGGCGTTGACATTAGCATCCAGGGCGAATCCTCTACATTAGAGAAAACCAACGACGGGATCGGCAACACTTTACACTGGATCTCACCTCAAAGCAGAACTTACTACGTAGTGGTCTCCGGAACAACGAGGGTACGAGATTCAAGTGGCACTTATACGATCAAATTGAAATCCGACACCTCGCTATTAGACCAGCATGCAGGGACAGTAAGCGGAGCGACATTAGCCAGTTTTGGAAATGACCACCAAGGATCGGTGAGCCCTGCAGATGACTCAGATTATTTCTCTTTCACGGCACAACGCGGAATAAAATACATATTCGACGTCACTCTAGGTACCGTCGATGGCGTATCACTTAGGCTCATAGGAACGGACGGCGAAGAAATAGCCTCTAATCAAGGAGTTGGGTCTACACTCGAATGGATTGCATCATCAAACGGAACATTTTTAGCTGTAATATCGGCTTCATCCCAAGTGCCGGATGTTATCGGCACCTACTCGCTGAACTTAAGCTTAGATAACACACTGCAGGATCATCATGGTGACTCCGCAAACACCTCTTCCACGATCAATTTCGACAGTGCGTATCCCGGTGCAATTAGCCCCGAGACTGACCAGGACTACTTCTCTTTCTTAGCCGAACGAGGTGTCAACTACTCAGTAGCCATGGAATTAGTCACCGCCAGCGGTGCAGTAATCTCCATTCAAAATACCGGTGGAGAAACCGTCAATAGTACAAATGGATTGGGCACTGGCCTCGCATGGACAGCAGCAAGTACTGGGAGGTACTACGTTGTCGTATCTCATTCGCCGCAGGCAACCAACGGTATCGGTTCTTATTCCCTTGTTGTATCAGCAAATACCAGTCTGCAAGACCGTCATCAAGACACGCCTGCTATGGGAACAGATCTGAGGCTCGGTAACGTTTACCAAGGCGCCATCAGTCCAGAGTCCGACTTGGACTTCTTTAGATTCCAAACGAAACGAGGCGTGGAGTATTTGTTTGACTTAACCTACGGATCAGCAACGGCGGTTTCCTTGGAAGTTAATACTGTTGGAGACAGCGTGGAGACAACCGCACGTAACTTTGGCGATATCAATTCTCTTCGTTGGACTGCACCAGATTCAGGGACCTACGTTGCAAAGTTAACTTCGTCCCCCAAAGCCATCGAGCCTGTTGGTACATACTCGTTGAAAGTAACTCCAAACACTTCATTACAGGATAGACACAGCGATACCCCTATGGACGCCACGAGAATCGGCATTGGCAACGCGATTTCCGGCGCCATCAGCCCTTCAAGTGATTACGATTACTTTACGTTCATGGCAGAAAAGGATATCAGTTATACGGTTAATATCGAGACTGGCACGATTGACGGTGTCCGATTCTCGGTTGAAAATCAGTCCGCCGGGTACTCGATATCCAACTTCGGACAAGAGCAAAATCTGGAATGGAAAGCTCCGAAATCAGGCTGGTACATGGTCTCAATATCAGCCTCAAGCCAGGTGGCTACCGAAGTAGGTACCTACATGGTCACGATCGAACGCCAGAGTGACCTCCAACCGGAAATTCCAAAGGCGGTTATTCCAACACCCGAACCTAGTAATGAACCATTCCCTCGTTTAATTAAACCGGTCGGGCCTACAATCACTTTGGAGTCTCGAGTAGCGCCATTAGGCAGCACATTACGGGTGCCGATCACTTTGATTAATGCAGATGACATCAGTGGCTTGGGATTCACATTGGATTATGACCCTGATGCCTTTCGGGTTATCAAAGTAAATAGAGGATCTAGACTCACCGCAGACACGTTTAATTTCGCATTCGACAATCTGGGTCAAGTGAGATTCGGTTCCGCTACTACTAAAGGGTCAGTTTCAGGTGGGACTGCTGCTGTTGTGGAATTTCAGGTAACCGGGCCTCAAGGAACAGTGAGCCCAATGACCCTATCGAAAGCTTCGGGAAATCACGATACCAAAGGGCCGCTTAATATTAGAACGGTAGGAGCTGACTTCAAGGTTGGACCCCGCATCCGAGGTGACGCAGATGGTGATGGGAACATCACTACGTTGGACGCATTTCAAGTTCTGAAAATGGCGACCAACAACAACGAAGCTGACCTTTCTCTCGACGTCGACAATGACGGCAAAATCACCGTCAAAGACGCAAAAGTCATTTTGAACATGGCCCGGCCTAGTTAGGGGAGCAGAACATGCGCTGGATCTTAGAAGTCGCGTATATAGGGGCAACGACCAGCTGGAGGTGGCTGCTCGGTTCGGCAGCCGTTGCCGGTGTTTTAATAGGCCTTCTGTTCGGTATTGGCGTGATTGGAGGTGACGAGGTCGAAGGTGGTCTTAACGAACCATCCGAATCCGCTTCCATTACACCAACCCCAGCTGGTAATCCAACAACTAAGTTAGAGGAGTCCATTTCAAATTCGTCGGCAGTTCAGCTGGCTAGATTCATATCGGTCCCAATATTGGCTACTCGAGCGGAGAATATCGGCAGCCTGGAATTCGAGCTCGTTTACGACAAGACGAAAGTGGAATTAACCGAAGTTAAACCAGGTATATTGTCAGAAGATGCCTTGATAGACTCCGGTTCCCCGGAACCTGGCAGGCTTTGGGCTGGAATCATCGACGCCAATGGTATAACAGGAAGCGGATCCGTTGCAGTAGTCAAATTCAAAGTAAAAGATAACGTTGAAGGAACTATGGCCTTGTCTCTTGAGAGCATTGCGGCATATGACGCCAACTCGATGGTAGACATCATAACTGGAACCTCCCCAGGCGCGTTCAACATATCGGAATCTGGCACACTGTCACCTATAATGACATTCCACTAACTAATGTCCGAGTGGGGTCAAAACTAATAGCCAGGCACCGGCTGTATCGGCAGCTGGCTATCGAATCCCCTTTCCCAATGCCCTATTCTCAAATACAATGTTGCCGGGCCCAAATACCTAATCATTTCCAATCGGAGGGACGTCATGGCTACTTTAAACCTCGCGGAAGCCGAAGCTATATTGGCTGGCTCCAAGGCGAAAATGGTGGAATTGGGAGTCAAAATGAGCATATCGGTAGTAGATCCACGTGGAGACCTAATAACGATGTGCAAGATGGATGGGGCTCCTTGGCGGACCCCAGCGGTATCCCGCGCAAAAGCGGTGGCGTCTGCCAGTTTTGAGGTTGCTAGCGGGGCATTGACCGATAACTCTCAAGCACCAATATTCCGGGCTTTCATGGCTATGGAAGGCGGCCATATGATCCCTGGCCAAGGCGCACTACCTGTATTTAGAAACGGAGAAATCATCGGAGCCGTCGGAGGTAGCGGTGGCACCGCACAAGAAGATGAAGACTGCGCTCGTGCAGGCATTGAGGCTGCAGGGTTTTCAGCCTCCCGGTAAGTTTAATAAGGCAAGATATGAGCTAAGAGAGCGGCGGGCCAAATCCCGCCGTTCTTCTATATTTACCTATAACGCCCTGTCCCTCACACCTCTAGATACCCGTTTACAGGATATACGTCTACTTTTGAGAAGCCTCACCAGGCTGATGGACGGCGAGTTGCTCGGATTGTAGACTACGCCCCAGAGATTAGAGCGTTCAAGTATTCACTTGGAGTGGAATTATGCACGTAGGCACGTCCACCTTCTTCCAAAACCACCGTCACAGTCGAAGTGACTTCGAGGTATACCAAAACGAACTACGAATCGCGGATCTGTGCGAACCCTTAGGTTACGATTCGATCTGGGGCATAGAGCACCATTTCACCGACTACACAATGTGTCCGGACGTACTCCAATTCCTCTCTTACATGGCAGGCCGAACTGAAACCGTTCAGTTAGGCAGTATGGTAGTGGTACTGCCGTGGCATAACCCGCTCCGAGTAGCTGAACAGTTCTCCGTGTTAGACCACCTAAGTGGAGGCCGGTCTGTAATCGGAGTAGGGCGAGGGTTGGGCAGAGTGGAGTTCGACGCCTTCCAATTGGATATGGAGGAGTCACGCACCCGATTTGTCGAAAGTGCCCAACTGCTGGTCGATGCATTAGAGAACGGGGTCGCAGAATTTGACGGAGAGTTAATCAAACAACCTCGGGCTGACATCCGCCCTAAACCATACAAAAGTTTCAAGGGTCGCACATACGCCGCCGCCGTCTCTCCGGAAAGCTCGTTAGCTCTAGCTCAATTAGGGCTCGGTATGTTAATCATTCCTCAGAAGCCCTGGAGTGAGGTTGAGAACGAACTAAAAGCCTACCGCGAGATATTTCAAGAGGTGAACAAAGCGCCAGCTCCTCCACCAATCGTCGTTGGGTTCACGTTTTGTCATGAGGATGAAGAAACCGCCAAAGAGATGGCGACCGAGTACGTTGGAAATTATTGGGATTCAATAATGGATCACTACGAATTCCAAAGTGACCATCTGAAAACGACCAAGGGTTACGAGTATTACGGAAAGTTCACTGAAAAAATCAAACAGTACGGCAATCAGGACGTGAAGGACTTTTTCCTGAACCTCCAAGTGTGGGGAACACCTGAACAATGTTACGAGAAAGTTATGTCAACTCGTGAGAAAACAGGAAATGAGTCATTCCTTGCCGCTTTCAGCTTTGGCGCCATGCCCTATGACGAAGTAGAGAAGAGCATGCGGCTTTTCGCCAAAGAAGTCCTTCCTTCGTTGAAGGCTGTTCCGGCTGCGGTCTAAACTAATTACCGGTATAGCGGATCTCTTCACTCTTAACGTCACCTAAAGAGCGCCAAGAGAACCGATCGCTATATGCGTTCTGAATCCCCTCCAAAGCGTCAGCTACGAGAGCACCCAGTACCGGAGCGAATTTGAAAGCATGCCCACTCCCTCCAGTTGCAACCACCAGGCCTAGACGCTCCGGGTCGCTGGCAATCCAGAAATCTCCATCCCAGGTGTCGCAATAGAGACACATCTTGCTGCCGTGTAAAGGGAGGCTCGCCAATGACGGAAGAGAGTGTGCGAGGAACGCCCTACAACTGTCCTGATCCTCCGACAAGATAGTCCGTTCCGCGTTCACATGGACTCGCCTCCCCGGTCCGTGGTTAGCCAATTTAACAACACCATCTGGGTTGACAGGAAAGCCATACCAACCACTCCGGGGAATATCGGCGCCCCAAGGCGGGAATGAAGGAGGTCGGTATGAGTCAACGTCAACCGGTTTGAAATAGAAAATCGGTTGTCCGACCGGCCACATACGGTCAGCAAGGTTAGGCAACAACTCCGTCGTCCAAACGCCGGCCGCTACGACCACGAAGTCCGCCCTAAGTTCTCTAGCGTCCGTGGAAACAACCCCGGTAACCTTAGAGCCATTCTGAAGCAACTTGGAAGCTGAAAAACCAGTGACCACCAAAATTCCAGCGTTCATGGCGTCTTGAACAAGTCTGGCGATTATCTTACCCGCCTCTGCCCAGCCAGCCCGAGGGTTAAAGTAGCCGCTTATGTAATAGTCCGAATTCCAGTTGGGGTATCTAGTCTCTAAGTCACTAGATAAAAGTTTCTCCAAAGGGAACCCACGGCCAGTCAGGAGGGTGTAGGAGTCATGTTCAAAGGACCCCGTGGTCATAGGAATACTGGACGTGAGTAAGATCCCGTCTTCGTGGTAGAGATCCTCACCCCAAGCCTCATTCCAACGATGCCACCCTTCAATGGCATCGGCTGCCAAAGTGGAATAGAGACTATCAGCGCCATAATCCATACGAACCATGCGGCTAATATCATTCGAAGCCGCCATTGGGTGAGGGACTGGACCGGGATCTGCCACCGTAACTCGGTGCCCCCTTTTTCGCAGCTCTAAAGCAGCTGTCAGTCCAAATATTCCGGCGCCAATGACTAAAACCGAATCGTCAGAAACCATAGCTCAGCCTAGCGCAACAGACTTGATCGGCTTTCGGAGTTCGTCGAGACCACCGTTGCCATTGTCGCAATCACCGCCAATAGGTTTTCTGTACTAGGTTTAGTCTGCGGCGCTAGGTGCATTGGACATAGCGAACGCACTTCGCAACGCCTCAGATGCTTCATCCACAGCCATCTGTCCCTTATCCACGACGGCGCCCATGCTGAAGAAGCCGTGTATCATACCGTCATACCTTGTGGCAGTAGTCTCTACTCCGGCCTCAATTAGGCGTTTGGCATATGCCTCACCTTCGTCACAAAGAGGATCGAACTCAGCCGTTATCACCAATGCCCGTGGTTGACCAACTAAATCCTTAGCCTGTAGCGGCGCTGCGTACGGATTTGTCGCATCGTCTTTATTGTCTAAGTATTGGTCCCAGTACCACTCCATAGTCGTCTTGGTAAGAGAATATCCTTCAGCGTTTCTACCGTAAGAAGCCGTGTCGGATCTAGCGTCAGTCACTGGGTATATCAGCACCTGTAATGCGATCTCGGGTCCACCTCGGTCTGCAGCCATTAGACATATAGCCGCGGCCAGGTTACCGCCGGCGCTATCCCCACCCACAGCCAGCCGAGACGAGTCTCCATCTATACTGGAAGCGTTGTTGACCGCCCAAGTAGTAGCAGCCCAACAGTCTTCAGCTGGACCAGGGAATTTCGCGTCGGGCGCTAACCGGTAGTCCACAGAAACGACGACGCAATTCCCGCCAACACATAGGTTGCGAGCTGTACCGTCAGCCGAGTCCAAATCACCAACGACCCAGCCTCCGCCATGGAACCAGACTAAAATCGGGAAAGGGCCTACACCGTCTGGTGTATAAATCCGCACGGGCACATCACTGTCAGGCCCCGGAATACTTCGGTCTTCAACTTTAGCCACCTCAGGCCCCGGAGAACGGGGGCGCTTCCTGGCGTTGGCCCTAGCCTCTTCAGGGCTAACCGTGTGTGCTGCTGGAAGTCCCAAAGCCGCCACGTTCTCCATGACTTTTATAACTTGTGGATCTAAAGGCATTTCGCACCTCGGTAGTGATTAGACGTTGATACGTACTCGGCCATCAAGCGTTTGAGATAGCGAAGGCAATGGGTGATATCTGATACTTAATGAGCTTCAACCTTGGCTCTTCAAACGCAGAGGCAGTGCTGTTTCGGCATTATACCCGATTAGAGACACCGTACATCGATCATTTAATACTTAAATATCCTTACCCGAGCTCGGGTCCCATATCCAGTATTTAGCAATCGCTCCGCCGTCTACCCTAAGATCAAAACCGGTGATCATCTCAGCTTCGTCAGATGCCAAGAACGCTGCCGCTTTACCGTAATGACTCGGGCTGGGCATCTTCCTTAAGGGTAACCCGGCACCAGGATCTGCGGGCCACCCGGGGAGACGATTCCCAAGCCTCGGACCAGGCCAATCAACCCCCCAACGTTGAGCCCGTTCCAATGCCTCGATTCTGTCCGTGGCCGTAGGCGTGAGGCTATTCACTCTTATCCCATACTCCGCCAAGTCCATTGCAACCGCCCGAGTGAAATTCAGCAGCCCACCCTTAGCTGTACCATACCCAACATTACCTGGTTCACCTTGATGACCGGCAGTGGAAATTATGTTAATCATATTCCCCTGCAAGTCCTGCCTGATCATCTGTTCTGCGACAAGCTTGGTAAAGAGAAACGCACCGGTCAACAGAATATCAGTCTGCCGGCGCCATTCTCCGACGGTCATCTCCAAGATTCCTTTAGTATTGAACTGGGTCGCGCCATTGACCAGAATGTCGATCGCTCCAAACTCATCCTCGGCCTCAGCAACGGTCTCCGCAACTTGGAGTTCGTCTGTTACGTCGCAAGTTATCGAGATAGACCGACGTCCCTTGTCTCTAATCGACTTAGCGCATTCATCGGCATATGTGGAGTTGATATCCACGCAGACCAAATCAGCTCCTTCATCAGCCAAACCCTCTGCGATTCCACCCATAATATTTGGGCTGGTACCGGTAACGAGCGCAACCTTTCCCTCAAGTTTCATACCAACAGCCTTCCATCGTCCGTCGATCTAAGATAATTCCAAGGAATTTCCCTCGCGCTTGTGAGCCCCAATAACGTCTCAAATCCTCGATTTAGGGTCAGGTATAGTGACCTTCGCAACAAATCCTGAGTGGGACCCGAATCACTTTCACACTAGATTGAGAACTCTCAAAGAACGAAGTTAGTGTCTTATGGTTTCGGGCCGGTCATGTTTAATGCATTTGTTCAAGGTGCTTTGTTGCCCGGCGGTGTGTATATGCCGCTAATCAATCGTCAGCACAATCTTGCCGAAATTGGCGTTGGTTTCCATGTATCGGTGAGCTTCCGCGACCTCTTCCAATGGGAATGACCGGTCCACAACCGGCCTCATTTTTCCAGATGCCAGGTGAGGCAAGACGTGACGCTTGAATTGGGCGGTTACAGACAGTTTCTCTTCGATCGACCGGCCCCGTAGAGTGGTCCCGGTCACTTGCAAGCGTTTCCAGAGCAACTGGCCCATATCTATCTCAACCCTTCCACCGCCCATCAGTCCTACCTCTACGAGTCGGCCTTGCGTAGCCATCGATGCGATATTTTGGTCCCAATAAGGTCCGCCGATGAAGTCAACTAACACATCCACACCAATGCCTGATGTAACATCATTCACCACGGCAGAAAAATCCTGTTCTCTGTAATTGATTCCTACATCCATACCAAGAGCGGCAGCTCCAGCCAATTTTTCTTCCGAACCGGCAGTCCCAAATACGAACGCTCCCACCTGATGGGCCAATTGAACGGCTGCCGTGCCAACTCCGCTACCGGCCGCATGAACCAACACACTCTCGCCCATTTTCAAGTTGCCACGGTTGAACAACGCATCATAAGCAGTCAGAAAAACTTCTGGGGTCGCAGCCGCTTGCACGAAGTCCCACGATTCAGGCATGACAACCGCCATCCTATGATGCGTGATGACGCGGCTAGCGTAACCTCCACCACCTAAAAGTCCGAAGACCCGATCTCCTTTAAACATACCAGTGACACGATGACCAACCTCAAGAACTACTCCTGAGAATTCCAGGCCTGGAATATCATCAGGACTTCCTGGAGGTGCCGGATATCCACCTTGGCGTTGCATGGTATCAGCCCGGTTTAGAGCCGTCGCTTTCACGTCCACAAGGATATCTTCAGGGCCAGGAATTGGGTCATCAACCTCCATCACCTTGAGAACATCTGGGCCACCAGGTTCGGTTATAACTGCTGCGCGCATCGTTGGGTTCCTTTTCATGTGAGTCAGGATGAAACCAGTTTATCACCGGCTCTCAAACGAAGCGGGGAGGACTCCTCCAGCATAAGAGTTTCTCCCCGCTTCATGCGTGTATATATTAGTCTGTTAGGTTTACTGAGCCGTTATATAGTCATCAACCCGCTGCATCAAGTCGATTATGTCGGGCATGGCTGGACCATATCTGTCGGCATCGTCTATTCCGTATCCCTTGTGATAAGCGGATCGAAAATTAGCGATACCGCCGGCTCCCGTAACCGAAGAATTGCTTTCGTCCCAGATGCCGCCATGGATCAGATCAGGCATATTGCCGGGATCTCGAAAAACGTTCTTCGGGTCTCCTCCGTCCTCGACGATACGCATTTGTTCTTCGAACTGTCGGCGCATAAACACTATCGGAAGATCGGTGCGGCCCAACTGCTCCGACGTCCGGTCGTAAATTGCACCCTGTGATACCCAGGCATGAGCATCTTGAGCTAAGACAAAATCCCAGATTGGCTCTCCGTTCTCATCGAATATAGGTATATCGTAGTATGGGACGGAGTCTTGTTGCTCTACAGGCACTGCTTCAGGGGCCATGTAGCAGCCATAGGCGATATGATAGGTGTTGGTATCATCTATAGGCACCCTGATCTGGAACTCCTGTCGAACCTGTCCCGGGCCTCCTGTCTGCGTGTAAAAAGGGAAAATAACCGTCGAGTGCCGGGACTGCCGATCTTTATCTGCCCCCAAAAATTTGGAATAATTAATACCTTTCTCCATACCGTACTGAGTCTCATGCGCATAGAGCGATTCGATGCCCCTCCCCATATCTATCCTGGAATGTAGAGTAGACATTCGCCGATCTTTGGTCCGTTCTCCTAGCTCGCCCTTTTTTTCAAGAATATATTTGAAAGTGTGTCCGTGGAGGTAGACGCTGTGGGCCGGATCTCCAGTGTTCTCATGGCATTGCAGCCAATTGCATTCCAAAAAAGAGATTCCGATCTGACGGATAGCATTGGGCATCACGAACAAATCCCACGGCGCCAACAAAGGCACCGGCTGCGGGCCCATATAAGCCCAGACTAGACCACCCATCTCGCGAACAGGATAAGACGCTATTTTGACCTGGTCTTTAAGTTTATTAGTAGGAGATTCTAATGGCATGTCTATACATTGGCCGTCAGGAGCAAAATTCCAGCCGTGGTAACAACATCGGAGACCGTCTTCGTCTGGTATTCCATATTTCATCAGGGTCATACGATGAGGGCAGCGTTCGCCGACTAGGCCCAGTTGCCCATTCTTGGTGATAAATAAGACTAGGTCCTCACCCAGGATGCGTATGGGCATCACGTCATTCTCTTTCAATTGAGCTAATGGGCGAACCGGAATCCAATAACGGCGCATCAACTCGCCCATCGGAGTGCCAGGCCCTACTTTAGTTAGCCTCTCTTGAGCTTCGACGGTCAGCATATAACCCTCCCCAATTGTCTTAGACAAGCCCGACGAATACGGGATTCTCCTGGCTATGACAGAAGGCGATTAGTATATCTCAGATTCATGTTTCTAAAATAACTAGGCATAGCAGATCTTGTCCTGTTTCTATATTCCATCCATTTTCGCATAGGGTGAATCACCATTCCATGATTGATGTTTGATTCCTGAGCCTTGCCACCGTTCAAATAGCCGCTTGAGATATACTAGGTTCCAATCTCAAAACAGTTTAATCTAGAGTTAAAATTTACGACTCGGAGGTGCAATATGGTTGAGGACAAACCACCGTTGGTAGATCCTCTAAACGCCTTTTGTAAAGACACTGAAGCCTACCTAATTGGTAACCGCTATGGACCACTCTCCGGGCTTACTTTCGCTGCCAAAGACATTTTCGACATAGAAGGCCATACCACAGGAGGAGGCAACCCTGACTGGAAGGCCACTCATCCCCCTGCAAGTCGCAACGCCTGGATAGTACAGACTTTGGTAGACGCCGGAGCGACCATGGTCGGCAAGACTCACACTGACGAATTAACCAGGGGGATCTTAGGGGAAAACGCCCATTACGGCACGCCCATAAATTCCAAAGCCCCAGATCGGGTACCTGGAGGGTCATCGAGTGGATCCGCTGCAGCTGTAGCCGGTGGCCTTGTAGATTTTGCCTTAGGTTCCGATACCGGTGGATCCGTAAGAATTCCTGCCAGTTTCTGCGGTCTTTATGGCCTTAGGCCCACTCACGGACGGATCCTATTAGATGGTATTTTAATGCAGGCTCCCAGTTACGACACTATCGGATGGTTCACCAGAGACGCATCAACCTATGCCAGAATTGGAGAAGTAGTATTTGGCAACCGCATCCAAGACACCATCCCTAGCCACCTAATAATCGCAGAAGATGCCTTCGAAGAAGCCGACCGTGATGTTTCTGATGTTTTGCGTCCGATCGCTGAAAAGATCTCCGCTATGGTTCCAAGTTCCAGCCAAATACGGCTGGCCCCAAGTGGGCTCACCGACTGGGCCTCGCAGCAGAACATTCTGCAATCAGAGGAAGCTTGGGACTCAGTCAAAGACTGGGTCGACACGGTAAATCCACGGTTCAGCTTCTGGGTTAGCGAGCGTTACAACTTGGCGATCAGCTTGACCCCGGACCAGATCAGCGAAGCGGCCTTGCTCAGGGAACAAGTCAGGGCGCGAATGGATGAAGTGTTCGCCAACGGCGGCATCGTGTGCCTCCCTACGGCAGTGGCTCCTGCTCCTCTTCTAGGGTTGCCTGCCTCGGCAAAAAAGGAAATCCAGGGCCGATTGAGCCACCTGACCTGCATCGCAGGTACCACAGGTCGACCTCAGTTGAGTTTGCCTCTAGGAT
>ENA-UPTF01001943-UPTF01001943.1-marine-metagenome-genome-assembly--contig:-NODE-1943-length-12470-cov-2.341080_pt1 | contig 12470 bp, 9 predicted proteins | sample MGYA00238166_ERZ767019 | MGnify/ENA primary metagenome ERZ767019 (study PRJEB28930, sample SAMN06266391) | marine metagenome | isolation source: Sea water from 250 m depth | place: Atlantic Ocean | study... | reverse complement strand
CGAAAGGAAGGGCGTGGTTGCAGGCATTAGGACCATTCAACCACCTATACAGGCGCGCGCGCCAAACCGATGAGAGGCGCGAAAGACGGCCAACCATCAAACAGCAATTCGAACGACAGATAAATCAGAAACAACAAACCAGCCCAGCAAAGCCAGGGGTGCTGTGTAAGAACTTTCATAATCACCGTGGCAAAAAAGGCCATGAATATAATTGCCAGCACCAAGCCGAATACCAGCAATGAGGTGTTTTCACGGGCGATTGCCGCCACGGCAAAGACATTATCAATAGACATCGAGACATCTGCGATTGTGATCGTCACCAAGGCCCCCCAAAGCGATCTTGTGGTCTCGGCATCGCTATCGTCTGTAACCTCTATAGTGGAGTTTTCGGTGACCGTCTTTTTGCGAATTTCCTTAAAAAAACGCCAACAAACCCAGGACAACATCAAACCACCAACAAACAAGATCCCGGGAATGCTGATCAAGTAACTGGCAATAACAGCAAAGAACACCCGAAGACCCGCGGCCATTGCCATGCCCCAGAAAATCGCTTTCTTGCGCAATTCCGGTGATAATCCTGATGCCGCCATGCCGATGATAAGGGCGTTATCGCCCGACATTATAATATCAGCAAAAACGATCTGGGCGATATCGAAAAGATTATCTAACAAGTAACGCCATCCTCAAAAATTATCCCTGATGCTTTCTCGCTAATCATAAACATGTGATTTTCTAATCTCCAAATGGTTAATTGGCTTAGGAAAGTCGGCAATTGTGATCTAGTCCTACCCTTTGCCATGCTGCCAAGACCAAGGCAAGCCAACAAAATTATAAATAAACAAAGCTATATTCACCCAAGGTTTTACACTGCATTTTCAAGTGCTTATAATTGGCTTTGCGAACATTCTAATATAACTGTGGGAACCTGTTATGGTGGATCAAAAATATTTGGAGCCTGGAAAATATATCGACTCAAACCACCCGGCAGTCGTTTCCTACGCTCACGAAAATGCGGGAGAAGCGTCAACGGTTCGCCAAAGAGTTCTAAACTTTTATTATACAATTAGAGATACTATTCGTTACGATCCATACATGCCCATTGCTAACCCCGCCAGCTACAGGGCAAGCGATGCAGTAATCACCAAGCGCGGATGGTGCGTTCCAAAAGCCGCACTTTTAGCGGCTTGCTGCCGCATATACGGCATTCCGGCTCGCCCTGGTTATGCTGATGTTAGAAATCACTTGGCCACTGAAAGGTTATTAGCTCTATTAGGCACTGACATTTTTGCATGGCATTCATATTGCGACATCTATATTGATGGTAAGTGGGTCAAAGCTACACCTGCTTTTAATTTGTCATTGTGCGATAAGTTTGGCCTAAAGCCACTAGAATTTGATGGAAAAAACGATTCCTTGTTCCATGAGTTTGACCAAATGGGCAATAAGCATATGGAGTATATACAGGACCGTGGGTTTTTTTCAGATGTCCCCTTTGAAACAATACTTGCCACTTTTAAGAAGTTGTATAAGCCAGATTACATTAGAGGTGCTGGAGGTGATTTTCACAAGGAAGCAGCCCAGAGTAGGTAAAAATATACTGGATTTGATCATAACCCCGCACTCTATTAAAAATCGAAGCCAGACGACTAAATTTTTCGATACGGTAAAATGTAACGCTATAGAACAGAAAATTGACGCATCAGTGGAGCTGAACATATGCATGAAATATTCATCCAAACAGAGGAACAGCGGGCCATTCTTGACACGGTTAGTCGCTTTGTAGATGACGAAATACGACCCCGTTCTGCAGAATTGGATGCCAATCAAGACCCCGAAGAAAGCTTTTCCTGGGAGATAATTGAAGCGGCCGATAAGCTTGGCTTACGGACGATGACCTTATCAGAGGACCACGGAGGTTTGGGAACCGATTCTTTGACAACAGCAATGGTAGTAGAAGAGCTTGCTAAGGGAGATCTGGGAATTTCAGTTGTATTAGCACAAACCTTGAAATTGGCTCAAATTATGGAGAAAGCACTGAATGATGAGCAAAAAGAACGAGTTTTAGATAAATTTATCGGTGACCCTCGATGCTGCCTTGCCATTGGTATTACAGAACCGGATAACGCCTCCAATTATTTTCTTCCCTACCCGTCGTCTTTCCGCACAACCGCCGAAAAAAGCGAAGGTGGTTGGATCGTCAACGGCATGAAGCACTTCATCTCAAATGGCAACAGATCAGGCTTTTATCTTTTATTCGTACAAACAGAAAAAGGCGTGGGCTTGGCAGAGGGTAGCACCTGCTTCCTATTGGAACGAGACCGCGATGGATTTACGATTGGTCATGTACATGACAAAATGGGTGAACGCCTCGCCAATAATGCAGAATTAGTTTTTCAAGATTGTTTTATTCCAGATGAAAACGTTGTAGGTGAAGTTGGGAAAGGATTTAGCGTCCTCGCAAAATTCTTCCCACAATCCAACGCCTATGCAGGGGCTAGCATAACTGGCGTCGCTGAAGCCTGCTATGCAAAGGCCGAGGAATGGGCCAAAATCCGAGTGCAAGGTGGAAAACCGCTAATTCAACATGACGGCATCCGGGCTCAACTTGCAGAAATGCGTATGCTGATAGATGCATCCCGTTCATACATCCATCGCGCCTGCTGGCTTGCCGACAATCAAGAACATGGTTGGGATAAAACCCTAGGCGCTCTCCCAAAAGCGATGGCATCACAAGCCGCCTGGAAGATCGCAACATGGACACTGGAAATACACGGCGGCCACGGTTACATGAAAGAATTTGGCGTGGAAAAGCTCGTCAGAGATGCCGCCGCTTTTCTCCATTCCGATGGTGTTAACAGAACTTTATTTTTAAAAGCCGCCAATTTTATGTACGATATGCCAGACTATACATGAGGATGTTTTATGAAAGCATTGGTGCTCAACGGCCCTGACCAACCATTTGAAATTACCGAGATACCAGATCCAATTGCCGGACCAGGAGAGGCAATAGCAAAGGTATTTGCTTGTGGTTCAGGTCTAACAATCCAGCACGTCAAAGCTGGCCGTATGTCAGCCGATTTTCCCCGCATAATTGGGCACGAAATATCTGCGGAAATTGTTGAAGTGGGTTCTGGCGTGTCCGGACTAGAAATTGGTGATGGTGTAACATCTTACTATTACATCAATTGTGGCCACTGTCGTTGGTGCCTATCAGGCTTCGAACCTTTATGCGAAAACTGCCTGGGAAATGTAGGACGCGAATGTGATGGCGGATATGCTGAGTATATTAAACTGCCCGCGCATTTATTTGTTAAGTTCCCCGACGCCATTGATTATAGGAACCATCCAGCCGAGATGGGGGTCACTATGGACGCACTTACAACCCCATACAAAGTGCTAAAGCGAGGAAGGGTTCGGCCTGGTGAAACGGTCGCTGTATTTGGTGCCGGAGGAGGCGTTGGAATTCATCAACTGATGTTGGCAAAATGGGCTAATGCCCGAGTGATTGCAGTTGATATAGCTAAAAGCAAGTTTCAGGCGTGTAGGGATGCCGGCGCAGAAGAGGTAATCGACCCTCAAGAAAGCGACGTGGTAGAAGCCCTGATGGATTTTACTAATGGTAAAGGCGTCGATGTAGCTATTGATTACGTTTCCTCATCTACCACTTTAGAAGCTGCCGCTGCATCATTGGGTCGCCACGGTAGAATGGTAACATTGGGTGGTGCAGGCGAAAACTTTCAAGTCAACGCACATGAAATGTTACTTAAAGAGCAAGATTTACTTGGTAGCAGATACGCAACCAGAATAGAGATTCTTGAAACATATGACCTGGTCGCACGCGGCGAGTTATGGCCCATCGTCACGGATATTCGCCCGATGGAAGAAGCCGAAGCAATTCATGAACGCGTAGAGAACGGTGAAGTAACCGGAAGAGCAGCTATACTCATTCAGTAAATTTAGGCCTAAGCGGCCTCAAGAATTACTTTAATCCGCTCATCACTAGGCTCCATTAACATGCGGATAGCACTATTGAGCTCTGTGTAGGGGAGAGTGTGCGTTATGAGAGGTGCCAAATCAACCTCACCCCCACTGACCAGATCTATACATGCACTAAAGTCGTGGCCTTTTGCCGCTCGTACATTAATGATTTGTAACTCTTTAAAGTAGAAGTCATAGAATGGTAGCTCTGCCGGTCCCGAGGGATAAATCCCAAAGGGAACAATTTTACCTCCAAGCCGAGCTAAATCTACCGCCTCAGCTAACATCGATAAATTACCAACGCATTCGATCACCATGTCGGCACCAATGCCTTCTGTCACTTCTAATATAGTCTTCTTTGCCTCTTCCCCGTGGCCAACGGCATAATCAGCCCCTAATGCTAAAGCTATTTCACGCTTATGCGCATTACGGGAAGTACCAACCACCACTTTAGCACCGCGTGCTTTGGCCAGTTGTATGTGCATTAGGCCTGTTACTCCTAAACCAGAAACGACGACGGCATCCCCATTCGCCAAGTTGCCTTTATTTTGGGCATGCAGGACGGTGGTGAGGACCTGAATGGCAGCACCCGTCTTACTGTCTAGTTCGTCTGGTAACGGATAAATATGGGAAGATTTGGCTATACAGTAATCGGCAAACCCTCCATTAACCTCTCTTCCCATAATGCCACCATTAGGACAAAGGTTAGTATCACCCTGTTTACAATGAAAGCATGTTCCGCAATAGAGAACTGGATCTACCAATACTCTAGCCCCTTGTTTTGCAATATCATTCGTATCCCCTTCGACAACTTCACCTACAATTTCGTGACCCATCACCAGGGGATAGTTGGCCGGTATTTTTCCTTCATAAATCTTAGTATCAGTTCCACAAATCCCCGCGTGAGTAGTTTTTATCAAAACTTCCCCTACTTTTGGATGGAGATCTTTTACCGTTTTTAACGCCATAAGGTTTGGCCGTTCCAATACCATGGCTTTCATGTTGTCTTACTCCGCATAAATTTGGAAATATTAACTTTCATAGTTTGAACTCTATGTCTTGGTTTCTCAAGATGGTGCTTGCAGGCTTAGTTGTTCGAATATATGTCTAATTTTTTATGGAACATAAAGCATTGAGCAAGAATGTAACATGGAATTCGGTTTACAATTTTTCCCGGACATAGGGCCAGAAATCAAGGCCGCCGACGTCTATTGGCGAGAATGTCTCCAACTAACGGCCCTCGCAGATGAGTTAGAATATACCCACATTCGTACGGTAGAACATCACTTTCAGGTCTACGGGGGGTACTCTCCAGCTCCTCATATATTTTTAACAGCCGCAGCCATGCGCTGCCAAAAGGCCCGACTGATTACAGGGGCAGTTCTGCCAATTTTCAACCACCCTTTGAAAATCGCAGGTGAGATCGGGATGCTTGACGCAATTTCAGGAGGACGTCTTGAATGCGGATTTGCCCGCGCTTTCCTGCCTGTTGAGTTTCAAGCGTTCGACCGCAGTTTAGATGAATCAAAAGCACGTTTTTTTGAGGGAATGGAACAAGTTCGACAGCTACTCGAGAATGAGAACGTTACAAACAAAGGGGAGTTCCACAGTTTTAGTAATGTCACAGCTTTACCGCGTCCCACTCAAAAACCACGACCGCCTTTTTGGGTTGCAGCTCTTATCACCCCCGAAAGCTTCGAGTTTGCAGGTAAGAGCGGCTTCAATCTGATGGCTATTCCGCTTCCCGGCGGCAAGATGAACGAACTTATCAAGATCTATCGAGAAGCCTGGAAAAATGCGGGCCATGAAGGTCGCGGTAAAGTTATGTTAGCCCACCACATGTTTTGCCATGAGAATCATGACACCGCCTTGGAAATCGCCAGAGAACCGCTAAATCGGTATCTTAAATCTTTGGTGGACGCTGCATCGATGTGGCTAACAGGCAGCAGTTCCAATGATTATCCAGGCTATGACAAAATTATTGAAACCCTATCCAAGGAAACGGCTGACAGCCAAATTGAGAAATCGGCTGCCTTCATCGGCTCGCCTGAGCGATTAGTGGATCAAATAAATGAATACCAGGAAGCTACCGGAGGTTTTGACATCGCCTCCCTGCAGGTTAACTTCAACGACATCAATGTAAGAGACGCCGAAAACTCCATGCGGCTTTTTTCCAATAAGGTCATGCCGCAAATTAAATAGAGCAAGATATTTTATCTGGTTACTAAGACAAGCTATATACTGTTAGAAACTAAGGGAATAGGAATAGGTTTAATGAATAATAAACCGGTTCGATTAACCGAACTGTCACATGGCGGCGGTTGAGGATGTAAAATAGCACCGTCGGTGCTTACTGATCTATTATCCAAACTACCGGCCCAAGTGGCAAACCCTTTATTGTTGGTCGGATATGAAACCGGCGATGACGCCGCAGTGTATAAAATTAACGGGGACCAGGGTGTCGTCGCGACGACAGACTTCTTCATGCCAATCGTCGATGACCCTTTCGACTATGGTCGTATTGCCGCCGCTAATGCCCTATCTGATGTTTATGCTATTGGAGGTAAGCCGATTATGGCTCTGGCAATCGCCGGCTTCCCCATGGATAAAATGACTGTCGGACAAGTACAGAATACACTTGCCGGAGGAAACCAAGTCTGTGCTGACGCCGGTGTGCCTATAGCCGGAGGACACACAATCGACGCTCCCGAACCAATTTATGGCCTTGCTGTAGTCGGTCTTGTGCACCCGGATAAGATAAAACGAAATAACGCCGCCAAAGACGGTGACGTTTTGATCCTCGGAAAGGGTCTCGGTGTAGGAATCCTGGGGGCAGCTTTGAATAATGACCAATTAGATGATATCGGCTACGGGGAGTTAATAAAGAGTGCAGTTAAGCTCAATTCAATAGGAAATGAACTCTCTGAAGTCCCGGGTGTTCACGCTGTTACCGACGTTACAGGCTTCGGTCTCGTTGGACATTTACTGGAAGTCTGCAGCGGATCGAACCTAGCTGCCACCATACATTGGGATCAACTTCCTATCCTCCCGAGTGCTATTGACTACGCACAGAGAGGTTTCAGTACAGGTGCAGGTAATCGAAACTGGGATAGCTTTGGCGATGACGTCACTTTAACCAACGTTGTAGAAGAGTGGCAGAAAAACCTAATTACTGACCCACAGACATCGGGTGGTTTACTCGTCAGTTGCCTCCCAAATCAAGCGGACAAGATACTCTCGCTATTCCACGAACAGAAGTATGAATATGCCGCCATCATCGGAAAATTGGAAAAAGGTGTCCCCCACATAAACGTGAAGTAGATAGTGACGCTACCTGCAGTCGATCATCATGAGTTTTATTAGAAACACCCTCGATTGCTTCAACCTCTGTCAATAATGTTGGACTAATAACTGGGGCAGGTTAATTTGGTCTTATTTTTGTTTCAAACGTATCATGGAATATAGCACTCCCCGGCACCTGGTTAAATTGGAGCGCAATTGCAAAAACACTCCCTAAGAACAGATGGCAAAAAACGTGTTGGAGATCCCAAGCTTGCCGCCAGGTTGAATAAGGAACTCGATGGAAGTGTCTTGTTCGATAAATTCAGCCGAGGGCGGTATTCTACCGACGCGTCGATCTATCAAATAGAGCCAATCGGTACTGTTGTTCCGGTGTCCAATGCTGATGTCGAACGAACAATCAACATAGCTAAAGATGAAGGTATCCCTATTCTACCTAGGGGTGGTGGCACATCTCAATGCGGCCAAGTTCTTGGCGAGGCATTAATCATTGATACCAGCAAACAGCTTAACAGAATTCTTCAATTTGATGTGGAAACTAAGACGGTTGAGGTAGAACCTGGGGTCGTGCTCGATGACCTAAATAGAATGCTGAAGCCTCATAATCTTTTTTTTCCCGTCGATATCTCAACCGGTAGTCGAGCGACAATTGGAGGCATGGCGGGTAACAACGCTTGTGGGTCTCGATCCATCCGCTACGGAAATATGGTTCATAATGTGCTGGAGATAGACGCAATTCTGGCAGATGGAACAAAGGCTCATTTCGGTCAAGTTTCGGGAAACTTGGAAGACATTCATGGTCCAAGATCCTATCTCGACATTATCAGTACATTGAGGAAAATTGCGGCTCGTGAAAGCGAAGAGATTGACTACAGATACCCCAACTTACTCCGCAACGTTGGTGGTTACAATATCAACACTATCAAACCTGAGGGGCACAATTTAGCCCAACTACTGGTCGGATCGGAGGGCACTCTTGCCTATTTCCAAAAAATTAAATTGCCCCTGCAATCTATTCCGATACACCGTGTTTTGGGTATATGCCTTTTTCCAACGCTCCGCTCCGCTATGGAAACCGTCCCCGGCATAGTCCAACTGGATGCGTCGGCTGTCGAACTGGTAGACAGAACAATGATCGACCTTGCCAACGAGAACCCGGTCTTTCGCCCGACTATCGACCAATTTTTGAAAGGAAATCCGGCAGCAATATTACTCGTGGAATTCTCCGGTGACGAAGAACAACCTCTCCTCGAAAAACTCACCCATTTGCACGAATTAGTGAGAAACTTAAATTCCTCGGTCGAGATTATCGATGCCCTAGAACCGGGGTTCCAGGCAGAGGTATGGGAAGTTCGAAAATCGGGTCTCAATATCCTGATGGCAATGAGAGGAGATGGTAAGCCCGTATCATTTATCGAGGACTGCGCAGTACCCTTGGAACATTTGGCGGACTATACGGACCGCCTTAATGAGGAGTTTGATCGGCATGGGGTGCAGGGGACATGGTATGCACATGCGTCGGTCGGTACGCTTCACGTCCGACCTGTGCTCAATATGAAAGATCCTAAACACGCCATAAAAATGCGCGAGATCGCTGAGGTTGCTTGTGCCACGGTTAAAGAATTAAAGGGTGCCTTCTCGGGAGAACATGGCGATGGATTGGTTCGATCAGAATTTATAGAAAAATTTTACGGACCAAAGCTTAACCAGGCGTTTAAAGATATTAAAGAGGCATTTGACCCCAACCATATGTTAAATCCCGGAAAAATCGTTGATCCCCCGAAAATGGATGAACGTTCCCTCTTTCGGTTTGGGCCGGATTACAAACCCGGAAGCCTTGTTGAAGCTTTAGACTGGTCTGAATTTGGCGGATTTCTGAGAGCTTCTGAAATGTGTAATAACAACGGTCATTGCCGAAAATCGGAGGTAGGGGTGATGTGTCCATCTTACCGGGCCACCCGTGAAGAGGTGCACCTAACCCGGGGACGAGCAAATACCCTGCGACTAGCGTTATCTGGCCAATTGGGAAAAGACGCCCTTGTCTCGGATATGATGAAGGAAACGATGGACCTTTGCGTCGGCTGCAAGGGGTGCCGACGTGAATGTCCCACTGGCGTTGATATGTCGCGGCTCAAACTTGAATTTCTCCATCACTACAATTCTCGTCATGGTCAATCTTTGCGCAACAAGTTGATCTCACATTTACCCCGCTACGCTCCCACCGCTTCAAAATTTGGGCAAGTATTGAACTCCCTTGAGCGCATTCCGGGGATTGGCTTAATTCGGGAGGCTATCACTGGGTTTAGCCGTCACCGTTCCCTGCCCTATTGGCATAGAAAACCGTATTTTGGATTAAAGACACCAAACGTCCCGACAGAACAGTCAGCTTATCTATTTGTAGACTGCTTCAATCGATGGTTCGAACCGGAGAATGCACGTGCGGCTGAAAGCGTCCTGAAAAAACTCGAATACGAAGTAATTGATCTCTCTCTCCCTGATGATCAACGACCTCTATGTTGCGGACGTACTTTCCTTTCCGTAGGCTTGATTGAAGAGGCTCGAAAAGAAGCCAAGAGGCTTATCAAAGCGATCAGACCGGCACTGCAATTACACCTACCGATTATCGGCTTGGAACCATCTTGTTTGTTGACCCTTCGTGACGAGTTTAAAGCATTGTTTTCTAAAGACGAAATCAGCGGGCTCGAAAAATCGGTTCTAATGTTCCATGAATTCATAGCTAAAGATTTGGATGAAAAACCAAATTTGTTGCAACCGCGAGACCTAAAGTTTGACCAAGTAATGTATCACGGGCATTGCCACGAGAAGGCATTTGGCCTGACCTCAGACATCGAACGTGTTCTCGAAAAAATTCCAGGGATAGAGTTTAAACCAGTTCCCGGCGGCTGCTGTGGTATGGCCGGTTCATTCGGTTATGAGGCCGAACATTACGAGATGTCCGAGAAAATTAGCAATGTTGGTCCCTTACCTCATATTCGAGGTGCCAGCAAAAACGTTGTTATTGTTGCTAATGGCACGAGCTGCCGACATCAGTTTAATGATCTTGCTGGAAAGAAGGCAGTTCATCTGTCACAGATTGTCGACACGGCGTTGTGAGCCTCCCAGACCTAAGGAGAACCATTTATGAAAAAGTTGACCGGACACCACTTTTTGCAAGTTCCCGGACCCAGCAATGTTCCGGAAGCGGTCCTCCTTGCCATGGCCAGAGCGACGATTGATCACCGCGGACCAGAATTTCAAGTTCTGACAAAAGCGATCTTAGATCGGTTCGAATCATTATTTGATTTCCAGGACCCGGTAGTCATGTACCCTTCATCGGGGACCGGCGCTTGGGTAGCAGCGCTTATCAACTGCCTGTCACCAGGGGAAAAAGTGCTGGCCTTTGAAACAGGTCATTTTGCAACTCTGTGGAAGGTCATAGCATTGGAATTAGGACTGGATGTGATGTTTGAACAGGGAGATTGGCGTTCGGCGGTTGATCCCGACCGCCTGGAGACTATTCTCAGAGAGGATACATCAGCCAATATTAAGGCCGTCTGCATCGTACACAATGAAACATCAACGGCCGTAACCAGCGATATAGGTTCAATTCGACAGGCGATGGATGCCGCAAATCACCCCGCCCTTCTTCTTGTGGACACCATTTCGTCTCTGGCTTCCCTTCCCTACCATCATAAAGGATGGGGCATTGACGTTACTGTCGGCGGATCACAGAAAGGGCTCATGTTACCACCGGGTCTCGGACTTAATGTAGTCAGTAAAAAGGCCCGTGAAGCCGCAAAGTCAGCTAGTTTACCCAAATCTTACTGGAACTGGGAGGCTATCATTGAAGCGAATGGCAACGGATTTTTTCCTTATACGCCACCAACTAACTTGTTATATGGGTTAGCCGAGGCACAGAAACTCCTTTTGGATGAGGGTATGACAGAAGTTTACGCGCGGCATGCAAGATACGGCGCGGCGACCCGAGCAGCTTCTCAGGCGTGGGGATTGGAAACCGTTTGCAGGCAACCTGAAAATCATAGCAATTCGCTCACAGCTATACTCATGCCTGATGGTTTTGACGCCGACGAAATCCGCCTCCTGGCGTTGGAAAAATTTAATATTTCGCTTGGTACCGGCCTGGGGAAACTATCGAAGAAAGCCTTTCGTATTGGCCACATGGGTGATTTCAACGACCTCATGTTGACCGGAACTTTGACCGGTGTGGAGATGGCACTCAATTTATCTGGAGTGGATTTTCAAAAGGGAGGCGTCGCTGTCGCAATGAAATATTTACAAGAAAACAATTAAACAAATCAATCGCTGGAGATCCTGAATTCTAACGCTTTAATATCCGTTGGTGCATTCTAGGGCAGGTGAAATTTTTGACGCTCATTGACATTTTGTTAGACGTTGCATACTGATTTTGTTAGACGTTGAATACTGTTAGATAAAAAAACGATCAGCAATAAATAATTGCTAGAAAATGGGTTGGAAGCTTTGTGACTGTCCTCCTGGAAATTGATGACTTACGAACTCAATTTTTCACGTCCGCCGGCACTGTCAAGGCGGTGGATGGGATATCGTATACCGTTGACGAAGGAGAAACTGTTGCCATAGTCGGCGAGTCGGGATGTGGTAAATCGGTAAGCGCTCTATCTGTTTTGCGGTTAATCCCTGATCCACCTGGCCGAATTGTTGGCGGCAACATTAATTTTGCCGGTAAAAATCTTTTGGAGTTGAGCGACAGCGAAATCCGTAATGTCCGAGGGCGAGACATTACAATGATTTTTCAGGAGCCGATGACATCCCTTAACCCTGTTCTCACCATCGAACGACAACTCACCGAAACTATCATGCATCACCTTTCGGCAAGTCTGGAAACGGCGCGCGCGCGCGCGATAGAGCTTTTGGAATTGGTAGGGATTTCAGACGCTGAGCGTCGCCTAAAACAGTATCCTCACCATTTTAGTGGGGGCATGCGCCAACGCGTCATGATTGCAATGGCGCTCAGTTGTGAGCCCAAGCTGATAATTGCAGATGAACCAACCACCGCACTTGACGTCACCATTCAAGCTCAAATCCTCGAACTCATGAAAAACCTGACCAAACGGTTGGGTGTTGCCTTGATTGTCATTACTCATAATCTGGGTGTGGTTGCCCGATACGCCGACCGGGTCAACGTAATGTAT
>ENA-UPTF01001942-UPTF01001942.1-marine-metagenome-genome-assembly--contig:-NODE-1942-length-12471-cov-3.430047_pt1 | contig 12471 bp, 6 predicted proteins | sample MGYA00238166_ERZ767019 | MGnify/ENA primary metagenome ERZ767019 (study PRJEB28930, sample SAMN06266391) | marine metagenome | isolation source: Sea water from 250 m depth | place: Atlantic Ocean | study... | reverse complement strand
AACTGTAGCCGAGTGAAAACTGAGTTACAGTCCCGAAATCAGATGTGCTAGCTAAAGCTATATCTACAACAAAACCTGCAACAACAATGCCGCCGCCCAATGTGAGCCGTTGCTGTGTGCTACCGGTTGTGAAATTCCCACGAATCTTAGCCGTTCCCATCAGGGTAAATTCACCATTAAAGGAATAACGCTGGGCAGCATCGGAGTATTTCGTCACATTCATCCCAGCCATTAAGCCCATATTTTCATCACCAAACGCTCGACCTACGATGCCAAATTGAAATGTTTCGGGTAAGGCAGTAGCCGTTTCTTTTTTAGTTTCAATCGGGTCCACATCTGCACCAAAATTTGAAATGACTGCACCGATTCTCATATTTTTATACCCAACATCAAACTGGGTACCAAAATCAAATCCCATTCCACTCATTTTGTCACCATCAATGTCTTGCGTTATCGATTTTGCTGTTCCGCCTATGGAGAACTTATCCGATAATTTTCTACCATAACTTAACTGTAAAGCCATGTCTGAAGCGGTAAATGTCCCTTGATTGGCTTGGAAAATGTACTCCGTATCACCAGCCCACCCGGATTTCATCATGTCACCATAATTAACACTTATCATTGATGCGCCGATCACGCCACCTGCAAGAGGCATTGCAACACCAACATTATTATAGGTGGTTTCAACAAGCCATTGGGTTTGGCCAGCTGTAAAACCAATGCCAGTTGCACCAGTCAATCCAGCTGGATTCCAAAACATTGCTTCAGCGCCACTAGCTTGAGCAGCTAAACCACCCAATGCCGTGCCACGAGCACCATAGCTCAAATTCAAGAATTTGAAGCCTACAACACCCGCTTTATCATTTTCATCCCCTTTTTGAGCCATTAGCAAAGTGCTTGGCAAAAACATTGTGATCAAAAGAGCAATCGCAATTTGTTTCATTTTATTTGATTTTCTCATGATGCCCTCCTTTACCGTATCACTGCAAGTTTGCCGGTTGTATCACCAACCTTCCAAAAATAAACACCGGTAGAAACCTGGTTCCTAGTTCTAGATACCAAGTTCCAATCCCAAGATCCATTTGCTGCAACTTCGTCCGATTCATACACCAAATTACCTGTTACATCATAAATCCTAACTATGTCACCTGATTTAACATTATAAAATCGCATGAAATAGCCTGTAGGACTATCAGAACCATGATATTTGCTCATGATGGATAATCTCCATGGGTTTGGAGAAACAAAAACATCTGAACTTGTTTTCTTATTAATGTCGGTGTATTCCAATTCTTCCAGTGCAACTACCGTTGCTGCTGGAGCAGTAGGTATCATATTGCCACTACCATCTGGAGCAGCAACCATGGGATAACACATCGTATAATAACTTTCCAATGAAGGTACCGTTCCATGGGTTGCGCTGGTTCCGCCATTATCATATGCAGCTACGTAATACCAGTACATAAGACCAACAGCTACTTTTTCATCCGTATATGAAAAGGATTCGCCCGAACCAAAGGCCGATGCAGGCCCTTCTTTTAGTAATTTGTATGGTCCAGCTGCATGACCTGGGAAATCAGTTCCATTGGCCAAAGCTTCTGTATCTTCCGCTGTCACGCCCTCAGCCGTAAAAATATCAGCAGTTTTTGAAGCGGGTGCTGCAACAGTCCGGTATACCCGGAAACCAGCAAAGTCAGCCGACCCAATATCAGGGTCAACCGCAGCCTGCTGGGCGGCAGTATAAGCCCAGTCAATTTTTACATATCCAGTAGATGTTGTAGCCACTGAGGTAACTGATGGTGCCGATGGTGGTTTAGGAACATTGTATTTCCAGTCGTAAGCTTTTTTTGCTGCTGCTGCTGCATTACGCACATTATCCATCCCTGAACCAGCAATAACTGCAAAAGAGAGTTTCACCGTATCGCCAGCTGCTAGGGTAAAAGGGCCATAAGCCTGTAGATAGCGCATGTCTTGCGGACTAGGATTAACACCTTTTTTATCGCCACCAGAAAAACCCAAGCTAGCCATTGCATGGCGTGCTGAAGCAGTCTGGGGGTCTTCATCACCGGTCCACCACATATGGGTTACATCTGTCGCGGTTAAGGCGTCATGATTTTTTCCATTTAAGTTTACCGCTACCTGACCAATACGGACACCTCGATAATCTCTTCCATCGTCATCAATCCCGAAATCGTTTGCAGCTGATGATTGCCGATCTCCATCTAGAAAGTGTGTAGCCATAGAAACATCATCATAGTCAACAATATCATCTGTCCAAAAAGGGAAATCCCAGTCTGGAAAAGGAACATTCCAAGCAGCATCATGGTCTGCTTTACCACCCATAATTAGATCTGTTACATCTTTAGTACCAGTATTAACTAATTCAACTTCTTCCAATACAAAATCATTGAAATCATAATCGGATGTTGGTGAGCCTACTTTAAAGTAAGTATTTTTTGTTCCAGGGAAACTCCAGGAGCGGCGTGTTGCTTTAACTTTAACACTCATTGTGGGAATTGACCATTCTGAGGTACTGACCCAGGGTTCTTTATTATAGTCAGTATCAGTTCCAGCCCATCCTTGGCTCGTTGAACCTGGCGTTGTACCACGAGTTACAACATATTCTCCTGTAGTACCTTCTACAAATTGAGCTACGCCATCATCATCAAGCTGTTTCCCAACAATCCAATAACCAGCGCGACAATTGTAGTTCAAAAACCCTTTACCACCTTCAGTGGTAAAGCATCCCGGATATACCCAACCAGGTATAATTGCCGAACAAGTTTGATCACCGGTATTCCCGTAAGAATCCCAACCCATCCATAGGTTATTATTTGTATGGAAAACATAGGTTTGATCTAAGACAGGGTTGAATTCCTTAAACAGGTATCCCTGTCTGAGTTTCAATATGTCTAGTTTATCTTTCGCTCCCAACTCAGCCACTAAGCCAAACATTACGATGCCTGCCAGAGCCATCTGGGAGATACGATTTATTATAATTTTCATAATTTATTCTCCTTTTGCTTGACTTAATAGTTAATGGAAATACCAAAATGCATTGTCATTGGGACACCATAGGCCAACAGATTATTTCGAGGTCCTGAAGCCACATCTTTATAGGAAGAAGCCTCATCAAAAAATGAAGCTGGATCCGCAATCATAACAACATTTCTTCTGTTGAGTACATTTTCAACCATGAGAAATACTGTTGGTTTTACTACGCCTAAATTCAGCGTTGCATCCAAACGTGCATTCACATCTATAGTCCCCGGCGCCCTTTCATCCAAAGCGGCACCTGCAGCACCTGCTCGAGCTGACTGGGGGAGTCCACTTTGCGCATTGAAAGTAATGTTGCCGCCAATACGGTCAAACATACCACCCAGGCTAGTATGGTAATCTATGTATCCATTGAGTACATGGGGACGATGCCAGTACAGTGTTGTCATAGCCATAATGCCTTTCCTGCGTCCTTCAGATTGGGTGATGTTTCCAGCACCCGAGTTGATTTTATCAGATGCTGTTCCTTTAGCAACTGAATAGGTATAGGAAGCCATGCCTGTCAGACCGGAATTACCGGTTCTAGACACACTCATTTCTATTCCCTTCACACTTCCAAAGTGGTCACTTGTTTTGTAAATAAAATGTGTAGCCTGGTAGGGGTCTGATGTTGACCAACCACCAGGGTTCCCATAGCCAGTTCCATCATCAACAAAGGGTATGTTGGTGACTTCCTGCGAGGAAACCCAATTTGAAATATCTTTGTAATATGTAGCTAAATCTAGTTTTAACCTAGAAGCTATATTGTACTGAAATCCCATTTCATAAGTGTTGGTTATCATGGGCTCCAAGTTTGGGTTACCAATGTAAACAAAATATCCGGATTCGGTCCCACCATCCATTTGTACCATGTAATTTTCCAACAGATCATAAAATGCAGGCCGTTGGAAAAAGGTTCCATTTGCTATCCGAAAAGCCATATCATCACCCACCGGGAATGAAAGACCCAGCCTTGGGCTGATTTTTGATTTCATTGTTGTGGCGCGACGTTGACCAGGGTCAAAAGGATTGATAGTAGGATTTTCCCACAATGTGTTACCTTGCCCATCAACATCCCAAACACCTTTTTTTGCCCCAGCGTTGAAACCGTCATAACGAATTCCAACGTTCACAATCATGTCATTGAATTCCATCTGGTCTTGAACATAAGCTGCAACTTCGACTGGGTCCACATCTTGAATATTCTGGGTTTGAAGCCGTGGACTCGAATCTGAATAACCCACTGTTCTGCCAAACCAGGTATCATGTCCTTTACGAGAAAGGTTATAAGAGCGATATTGCACTCCAGCTTTTAATAAGTGGCGAGAATTGACTTGGCTGGTCCCATATAGTCCAAAAGTCTGATGGGACTCATTTGCGTTAAAATAATGGCCATATACGTTGGACAATCCAAACCAGGAATTGCTATGCTGGGTATCTTCTAATACCTTAGTATGGTTAGGGCCGTCAGCACCACTATAATTAACACCCTTCGATACAGTGGTTACTGTTTCGAAATCGATGAATTGGCCACCATATTTTGCACCATCGGTCTGTACTTTAGAAAGGTTATCAAATCGCGCCGTAATATGCGTATTGGGCGAAAGAACATAATTGGCTGAAATACCAAACTGGTTAGTTGTTTCTTCTGTCCTGGGGAATTGACCCAGAGCATATTTCCAATCCCACACCATTTGTTCTCCAGCAGAACCTTCGATTTTCATGCCATCGTAAGTTGGATCATAAAATGAATTTCTTTTAAGGTTCATGAATTCTAATGTCAGTTTAAGATTATTCATATGCACAGTACTGAATTTCCCTTGGATACTTTGATAATCCTCACCAATCCCGGGAAGCCTACCTGCGTCATCATACATTCTGGCAGTAAGAATAATACCCATATCATTACCACCTACACTGGCAGTGACATCAGTGATGGTTTTTTCGCCACCAAAACTGGTATCTTTGGCATAATCGGTTCCAGCTACAGCTGCTACAGGCGTTTCACCGGCCGCATTTTTAAAGACACCTTTTCCTACTTCATCATAAACGTCCCAATCCTCAAAATCTTTGCCATCTCCTTTAAAATAAGGTTGACCAAGCGATGTGCGCATGGCGAGAGTAGCGTGTACGCCGGGCTCTGCTTCTTTCAACACTGTATTGAATTGACCAGACATGGCCTGACCATATTCAGCATTGAAAGTACCGGTAATCACTTGGAGTTCCTTGATGATAGATGGATTCACGGGGATAGCATTGCCTCCCATAATCGGGCTCATTGATGAGGCCCCATCCACCAGATACATGGCTTCATCTGAGCGGCCACCTCTTAGGTGTAATTTTCCACCTTCTTCAGTAACACCAGGCAGTGTTTTCACCACATCTTCAACGGTGGCAACCGCTAAATTGGTGGTAAGGCTACCATCAATATATTGTTTTGATGAGGTAAGTGTATTTTCAATCGCTGGTCGTTCCGCAGTTACCTGTACACCAGTCATTTGAAGTGCCTCTGTTTGAAGCACAGCACTGACTGGAGTAGTCACATCCACATTTACTTTTACATTCGCAACAGAATGTTCAGCATAACCGATCATCGAAAAATTAAGATCGTAAGAGCCGGGATCAAGATTAATAATATAATATTCGCCGTTTGCATCTGTCGAAGCACCCATAGACGTACCAACTACAATTACATTACAGCCGATCAATGGCTGACCATCTGCATCTGTAACACGTCCTGCTATTTTACCGGTTAATCCGGCAACTAGGTAACCAACAAGTGCGAATACTGTAAGGAAAATTCGGACAAAACGCATAATATGCCCTCCTTGTGTATTTTTTTTGGGGGATTTTCTCCCCGATATGAGAGTATTACTTTTCGCTAGCACTAATAAAAAGTATTCAATGTCACCTGAAATTGCAATTTCATTGAATTAATGTCAATTAATTTATTTTTTTATCTTTATTGTATTTTTTAAGAATTTACTCGACGTTTAACTCCTATCATTATTAACCAAAAAGAAACTGATTTTACATCAATAAAGTGGCGCAAAAAGCGTTTACTAAAGCTAAATTTATTCCCTGTTTTTAACTCATTGATTTAATTAAAACTGTTATTTACAAGACAAAACTTTCCATGACACACGACACTACTAAAGGTTTTTCTTCAAGACATATCGGCCTCAGTACAAAAGACCAGGCCCATATGTTGGCAGAATTGGGCTTTGATTCAATAGATGAACTCATTGCAAAAACTTTACCTGATTCTATCCGAACAGATTCTAAACTCAATATCGGTTCAGGCATCGATGAGTTTATACTATTAAAAACCTTGAAACGGATTGCTTGCAAAAATAAGGTTTACCGTTCCTACATTGGGATGGGATATTATGGTACCATCACACCACCAGTTATACAGCGTAATATATTAGAAAATCCCGGCTGGTACACAGCCTATACGCCTTATCAGGCAGAAATCTCCCAGGGTCGTTTAGAAGCACTGCTAAATTTCCAAACCATGGTTACTGATCTAACCGGCATGAATATTGCTAACGCTTCTCTATTGGATGAAGCAACTGCGGCAGCAGAAGCCATGCTTATACTTTTTCGATCTAGCCAAAAAAGAACACAGTTTTTAGTAGCAGATGATTGCCATCCTCAAACCATTGATGTGTTGAAAACTCGGGCAAACCCTATTGGCATTAAAATAAAAATTCAACCTGCTGATCAATTTGAATTTAACAATGATGTTTTTGGCATTCTCATTCAGTATCCTACGACAGATGGAAAAGTATTTGATTTTTCAGACCTTTGCGAAGATGCGCACAATCAAGGAATTCTCGTAGCTGTTGCTACTGATCTATTAAGCTTAGCTATTTTGCCTTCTCCTGGAGAATTAGGAGCGGATGTCGCCGTTGGCAATTCTCAAAGATTTGGAGTTCCTCTTGGATTTGGCGGTCCACATGCTGCATTTATTGCCGCAAAAGAAGAATTGAAACGGAAAATGCCCGGTCGAATTATTGGTGTTTCTATAGATAGCCATGGGAATCGTGCACTGCGCATGGCTCTTCAGACCCGAGAACAACACATTCGTCGGGATCGTGCTACCTCCAATATTTGTACTGCCCAGGTTTTATTAGCGGTCATGGCTGGGATGTATGCCGTTTACCATGGTGCAGAAGGAATTCGTGCAATCGCAAACCAGGTTCATCAGAAAGCAAAAGTACTGGCTGCTGCACTTACAAAATCCGGACAGATGATAGTCCATGATCAATTTTTCGATACAATACGAATCAAACTAAATGACAATGGATTCAATAATATCCAGAGGAAAGCAGAAAAAAATAATTTGAATTTCCGCTATTTCGATAATGGAGATGTAGGCATCTCACTGGATGAAACTGTTTTACCCGATGATGTAAATGATATCCTTACCGTTTTCGAAGCAAAAAAAATGAATGATACGAATGAATTCAATTTAAACAATACCCGTTCTTCCAAATACCTTACTCACAGCATATTCAATACCTATCATACCGAAACAGAAATGATGCGTTATCTCCATCGATTAGAGACCAAAGATTTAACTTTAAACACCAGCATGATTGCACTGGGGTCATGCACTATGAAGCTCAACGCAGCCGCTGAAATGATGCCAATAACCTGGCCAGAATTTGCACATTTACATCCATTTGCACCATCAAATCAAACCCAAGGGTATCACGAATTAGGACAAACTCTTTCCAAATGGCTAATGGATATCACTGGACTCCAGGGATGCTCTTTGCAGCCCAATTCAGGAGCCCAAGGCGAATACACCGGACTGCTTGTGATCCAGGCCTATCATCACGATCGTGGAGATACAAATAGGAATATTTGTCTTATTCCTGCCTCCGCGCACGGTACCAATCCGGCAAGTGCAGTGATGGCCGGTATGGATGTTGTTGTTATCCAATGTGATGAGAATGGAAACATTGATGTTGATGACTTGAAATCTAAAGCAAATCAATATAGTCAATCTCTAGCAGCAATTATGGTCACCTACCCTTCTACACATGGCGTATTTGAAGAATCCATTGGTGAAGTTTGTGATATTGTTCATAAGCATGGTGGGCAAATATATCTGGACGGCGCTAACCTTAATGCCATGGTCGGCCTGGCTAGATTAGGTGAATTTGGTACGGATGTTTGCCATATTAATCTTCACAAAACATTTGCGATACCCCATGGCGGCGGCGGCCCGGGTATGGGCCCTATTTGTGTGGCCAAACATTTAATTCCATATCTGCCTGGGCACCATATAATTGATAATAATAACAAAGCAATTCATGCCGTTTCTGCTGCTCCAATGGGTAGTGCCGGAGTACTGCCTATTTCCTGGGCCTATATTGCTATGCTTGGTAATGAAGGACTAACTGCCGCTACCGAAACTGCAATCCTTAATGCCAATTATATGGCCCATCGTTTAGGTGATCATTTTCCTATTTTATACAAAGGTAAAAATGGGTACTCGGCCCATGAATTCATTTTGGATTTACGCTCTTTAAAAAAAGAATCAGGAATCTCAGATGAAGATGTGGCAAAACGCCTAATTGACTACGGGTTCCATGCACCAACTATGTCATTCCCAGTCCCAGGCACACTTATGATTGAACCCACTGAGAGTGAATCCAAATCAGAACTGGACCGATTTTGCGACGCAATGATCTCCATCAAAAAGGAGATTAATGATGTACAGACAGAAAAATCTGATCCAATTGACAATGCACTGAAAAATGCTCCACACACAGCTGCTTACGTTACATCAAATGACTGGAGCCACTCCTACTCGCGTGAACAAGCCGCTTATCCTGCTCCATGGTTAAAGGATTATAAATACTGGCCGCCTATTGGTCGGGTTAATAATGCTTACGGTGACCGGAATCTGGTATGCACCTGCCCCCCAATTGATGAATACAAACTATAAAACAGATCCAAATAGATTTATCCAGTAACTTTTTCTATTATTTGACCATCTACTATGGTTCCGTGGTTAACACTAAGACTAACTGGTTCAATGGTATTGATATAATCAGCCTCTCCATCTGCTTGGACCTGAATATAATTATCCGTGTGACCCATAACTTTTCCATTTTTCATCGATTCAAACAACACTGGCCGTTTTTTACCAATGAATTTTTCATGAAAAAACCGTCGTTTATTATCAGATAATATATGCAGCATTTTGCTGCGCTGGGCTCGCTCTTCCTTTAAAATCTCCGGCTTCAAATTTACGGCATCAGTATTGGGCCTTTCAGAATAGGTAAAAACATGCAGATAGGCAATATCCAATGAATTCAAAAAGTTATAAGTAGCCAGGAAATCATCCCTGGTCTCACCAGGGAATCCTACAATCACATCCACGCCGATACAGGCATCGGGAATGAAATCTTTGATTTTTTCCATTCTGTTTTTATAAACAGAACTACGGTATCGCCGACGCATAGCACTTAATATTTTATCAGAACCAGACTGCAATGGAACATGGAAATGAGGCATGAACTTTTGGGATACGGCGCAAAACTGAATAATTTCATCTGTTAGTAAATTGGGTTCTATAGATGAAATTCTAATTCGGTCAATTCCTTTCAGCCCTTCCAATTCTTGAAGCAGATCGAAAAGTGTTTCTTTTCTTCCCTTACCAAAATCACCGATATTGACACCAGTAAGTACAATTTCCCTGGCATCGGTCTTTGCAACTTTTCTAGCTACTTTCATGGTATTAGCTATGGTATCGCTCCGACTTTCACCGCGGGCCAGAGGAATCGTACAAAAAGAACAGGTATAATCGCAGCCATCCTGTATTTTAAGAAATGATCTTGTCCGTTCTCCTGATGAATACGATGACTTAAAAGAATGGACTTGATCGATTCTTGACTGAATGACTTTTGTGTCATTATTTAAATCCATGATCTGCAAATGATTGATCAGATTGAATTTTTCTTCGGCTCCAAGAATTAGATCTACACCTTCAATATCGGCAATTTCATCAGGTTTTAACTGTGCATAACAACCAATAACTGCTACAGAAGAATTTGGATTTCTGCGCTTAGCCTGACGAATCAGTTTCCGTGCTTCTTTATCGGCATTTTCAGTTACAGAACAGGTATTTAATACATAAATATCTGCGTGATCACGATAGTCAACTTTTTCAAATCCATATTGAAGAAAATTACGCGAAATAGTTGACGTTTCGGAAAAATTCAATTTGCATCCCATAGTATGGAATGCAACACGTTTTGTAGGTGTACTCATAGCTAAATCAAGTCTGAGAATTTCGACAAAATTTGATATTTGAAACAAAATATTAGTTAAGAGTATAAACCTTTGTATTATAAATTTCAGTTCTTTCGATTTGCAAAATATTTGATTTAATCAGCCGAGGTATTACAAATGGATGAAAAAATAAAAAGCGTCATCACCTGTGACTTAGATGGCAAATTAGAAACATACAGCGAAGGAGCCGCAGAACTCTTTGGATATACACCTGATGAGGTTATTGGTAAAGGCCGTGTAAGCGATTTTAGTGACGGACAAATTGTTTTAGGCCATGTCGTCAATTGGCTAAAAGAAGCTGTAGAAAAAGGAGCCTGGGAAGGGGACACTGTTTTTTTGCATAAGGATGGTTCGGAGATTCCTTGTCACATTAAAATCACACCAACCAAAGATAAAAATGATAATCATATTGGTTATTGTGGTGTCACAACCCCTTTGACAGACAAAACGCCTGATGAGGTTCGTCCAAATATTGGACTTATGACAAAGATATTCACATGGCTGGTGATCATGCGCTTGCCTTTTCTCACAGCTACATTTGTTCCCTTACTGGTTGGCGCAGCAGTGGCAAACTTTTTGGGCTATGATGTCAGCTGGGGATGGCTTGGATTAACGATTCTAGGTGGATCCTTACTCCATATTGGGACGAATACGGCCAACGATTATTTTGATCATACCAGCGGTACGGATGAGGCCAATTATAATTATATGGTTCCTTATTCAGGTGGTAGTCGCAGTATCCAAATGGGATTAATCTCTGCCAAAGGTATGCTTATTGTTTCACTGGTTGCATTTGCATTGAGTGCTGTTGTAGGTGTCCCTTTAATCCAAAAAGCGGGTATGAACATATTATGGCTTGGCTTGATTGGATTCGTATCTGGATTTTTTTATACCGCGCCGCCTTTCCGCTTTGCATCCCGTAAAGGATTGGGCGAACTATTGATTGGGTTGAATTTTGGCCCTCTTATGGTAGCAGGTAGTGCCTTAGTACAGACCGGCAAGATTTTACCGGAAGCTTTATTAGCTGGAATACCCATTGGGTTACTTGTAGCCGCCATTGTTTATGTGAATGAATTTCCTGATCATGATGGTGATAAAGCCACTGGCAAGGATACACTTATTGTGGTGTTTGGTCCGGAAAAAGCACGGCTGGGCTATGTATTATTGGTTGCTGGCGCTTTTGTAAGCATTATGGTGATGGCTATCAATGGCACATTTCCTATGTTATCATTGATCGCTTTACCCGCAGCCTACTTTGGTTTCAAAGCTATTCAGACATTATATAAATATTATAATGATCGACTCCTGATGCCTGCCAATGCCGGTACCATTAATATGCATCTGGTGACCGGATTGCTTTTTTGCATCGGTATCTGGGTTGGATAAAATTAAATGTAAAAAGCCCTCTTAGGAGGGCTTTTTTTTGTACCCTGGCCAGGATCTTTTCCTTACGGTCCCCAGCTCACGAGATGTCGAAATTGCTGCAAAATTGGTGGAACTAAAAGGTTGACACCTATATTGAGATATGTTAGTATTAGAGTACATTAAACGAAGGAGACAGACCATGATAAACGGAACTCAACTCGAAGGAACCTGCGAAATGGTGGAGTGTGATAACGAACTAGACACAGACGAAATGAGCAGTTGCATCCTCTACGCCCCAAGCCTCAACCGTAACCTTGACGTTTGCGAAGAATGTAAAGAAGAATACGACAACATGATGGCATACGGGCGACCCGACTACGCCACTCGGTGGCTCGAAACCACTCAGAACTATCACCTACTCAACGTTTAAGGAGAATGAAAATGCGACAACAAAAATGCAGCCAATTCGATTCCAAGGGGAATCATTGCAAAAATCCAGCAGAGGTACTGCCATCTTCTGACGGGTGGAACTTTCCACTGGATTTCTGTGAGATGCACTCCCACATGCAAAAGACTGGTATCCCTGTCAAATGTTGGAGGTGTGGCGACAGATAATCTATCTAACCAATTTGCATCATCACTTATAGAATTTTTTCCAAATCTAGATATGTGTACAATATCATGACCTTCTTTCGTTTTTTGAATAAGTTTTGGAATATCTTCAGGAACATCGTTACCATCTGGACTAAAAAACAT
>ENA-UPTF01001941-UPTF01001941.1-marine-metagenome-genome-assembly--contig:-NODE-1941-length-12473-cov-30.768393_pt1 | contig 12473 bp, 8 predicted proteins | sample MGYA00238166_ERZ767019 | MGnify/ENA primary metagenome ERZ767019 (study PRJEB28930, sample SAMN06266391) | marine metagenome | isolation source: Sea water from 250 m depth | place: Atlantic Ocean... | reverse complement strand
ATCATCGGTACGACTCCGGACGACAACACCGACATACCGATTCTGGATGATCCTCAAGACGGGCACGGCACGGCGGTCACGGGCTCGGTGATTGATGCCAACCCGGATGCTGTAATCTTCTTCGTGGAGGGTTTCAGCGACGCTGCCGTGCTGGCCGCCGCCAACCAGCCGCTCGTCGATGTCATCACCACCAGCTTCGGACCCATTCTCTCCGTCCCAGTTCCCGGGATTGAGGACGCCACCAAGGTCGCAGTGGTCCAGAACAAGAAATTGCACACGGGTGCCGCTGACAACTCTCCCTCGCCCGCGGTACAAGACTCCACGGCTGGCCCTCCATGGAGCATCGGCATCTCCGGCTATGCCGAGGAGGGCGACGATCAGAAGGAGACGATGAGCGGTTCGTATCCCGATGTGGCCGCCGACTGGACGCAACTCCTACCCAACCACGACGACATAGATGGCTACCACGAGACCTCGGGGACCTCCTTCGCCACTCCCAGAACCGCCGGGCTGCTATCGAAGGTCCTCATGCACCTACGCTCTGAGTTCGGCGACATGTCATCGGGAGCCGATCCGGTGACACGCAGCGGGCTGATGGTGAACGGTACCAACTTCTCCATCACCAACGATGACCTGCGAGATGCGCTGAACCTCTCCGGATGGTATCCGTCGTTCAACACCTGGGACCCGTTGTCGGGGACCACGCCAATCTCCCCGATAGCTCCCTGCACCCAAGTCGGATGGGGGGTGGTCAACGAGAGCAACGTCCTTCCCATCATCGAGCACCTGAACGGCACCTCGACGATGTCTAACCGCCCCAGCGACGTTGTGATGTGCATGGAGGCGAATCAGGAGATCCGCGAGGCGTACTGGAGTTAGCAATCCGTTGAATTCAATACACAGCGCGGCTTCGTTGCCTTGTGAGGAAGGTAGTCCTGAGGTGGAAGATACCCTCTCTGAGGGGGGCCAAGGAGCTCTCCCGATTCCTAGAGGTGGCCGAGCGGGTCGAGGTACTCGGGCATCTGGCAGTCAGTTCCGAGGGAGTGACCCAGCTGGTCGAAATCAAGATGCTTGAGGGGCATTCGGTGGAGGAGATCTCGGAGTTCAACAGTTTCGAGGTACTAGAGCAGCACGAGGAGGATTCTGATGGCGTCCTCGTCAGCCTACTATGCACGCATCCTCTGGCGATTTCCGCGATTGAGATGTCCAACATCCACGTGCAACCGCCATACGGGATAGACGCTGAGCGGGGCATGGAGCTCAGGCTGTCGGGGCACTCCAAGTCGATACGCAGGTTCCTCGCCCTGCTGAGGGTGATTCTGCCACCTGACAAGGTCAGTGTCCAGTCTCTCCGGCGAGGCGAGAGGAACGGTTGGTCGGACACATTGACCAAGCGGCAGCGCGAGGTGCTGTCCCACGCCGTGAGAAGGGGTTACTACGAGCCTGATTCTAACGTGACCCTCAGGGAGATGGCTGAAGAGTTGGGGATGGCTAGGAGTACGCTCGGTGAGCACCTCCAGAGAGTCGAACAGGAAATCATGAGTCTGGTCGCGGATGACCTGAATTGACCCCACAGGGGTCAAACCGAATGCTAAAGGTCGTAGCGGCTGGTGCGCACACTGCATGGTTCAGTTCCGACTGCCGATGCTGCCCGCGGCCGACGAGGTGCCTTGGTCAGCGGTGGTCAATGACGAGGAGGTATCTCTACGCATCGAGAGCAATGCGATTCTGCTTGACGTTCTGCGTGACCAAGCCGGCACCCTGGGGGCCAAACGGGGCTGTGACATGGGTACCTGCGGCTGTTGCAGCGTGCTGATAGACGGGGTCCCGCGACTGTCGTGCCTCACCCTTGCCCAGGAGGCCTCGGAATGCAGCATAACCACTGTGGAGGGACTGGCTGACGGTCACCACCTGCACCCCATTCAACAGACCTTCACGGAGTGTGGAGGGAGCCAGTGCGGCTTCTGCACACCTGGCTTCCTAGTGGTAATCTCGGCGCTTCTTGAAGACAATCCTACACCCGATGACACCGAGATCAAGACTGCGATAGAGGGTAACCTCTGCAGGTGCACCGGGTACCAGCAGATTGTGGACTCGGTCAGGGCCGCATCCGACATCCTGGCATCGGGAGAAGCAGTCGGGGACTCCACAGCTGCCAAGAGCGACCCCGATCCGAGTTACGGAGCGGACTAGGTGATGCAATGAGCGAGGACAAGGACAGGGTCGAGGGCTATCGCCAGCAGAGCGGCAAGTTGCCATTCCCACGCCCTGGCTCGGGAGGCAGTCGCGGTACCAGCGACCTGCGTGACGAGGAGGCGATAGCGGGAATCAAGGGATCGAACGAGCACAAGCACGACGACCTAGTCACAGGATCCGCCGTCGGTAGACCGACTGCGCTGGTAGATGGGAGGTGGAAGGTCACCGGGCAGGCACAGTACGGAGATGACGTGAGGCTCCCTGGCGAACTAATCGGCAGGATTGTTCGCTCCAAACACCATTACGCGAGGGTACTGTCAATCGACGTCTCGGCGGCCCTAGAGTTGCCAGGGGTAGTCGCAGTTGCGACCGGACGTGACGCCAGTGGGAGTTTCGGGGTGCTTCCCGTGACCAAGGACGAGCACGCGATGGCGCAGGAGAAGGTGCGTCACGTCGGAGACCTAGTAGCCTGCGTCGCTGCCGTCGACGAGTCTACGGCCAGAGAAGCGGTTCGCCTCATCGAGGTGGAGTACGAGGAGCTCGAGGCGTTGCACGACATGAGAGAGGGACTCGAGGACTCCGACGAGCCAATCCACGACCGGGGGCAATACCACATCGGCTCGTCGAACGTGCAGAAGAGGGTGTTTCAGGAGTTCGGTGACATCGATGGAATGGCTGACAACGCGGTAGCCAGCCACAGCTCTAGTTGGAAGTTCGCCGGTGCCAACCACGGGTTCACTGAGCCCCATGCCGTGGTCGCCAATTGGGACCCATCAGGCAGGTTGACCCTCTACACTCCCCAGCAGGTTCCGCACTACGTCCACAGGGCCTTGGCCGATGTCCTCGACGTGCCGATGCATCAGATCAACGTCCACAGGACTTTTGTCGGCGGCGGTTTCGGAGGTAAGTCCGACCCGTTTCCCCATGAGATGTGCGCTGCCATACTGTCACGCAAGACTGGTAGGCCGGTGAGAATCAACTTCGACCGCGAGGAAGTCTTCTGGGTGAATCGCGGGCGGCATCCATCTCGAATCGACATGAACCTGCACGCCGACTCCGACGGTAGGCTGTGCGGCATCGAAACCGATGCCCTGATTGATGGTGGTGCCTTCGCATCCTTCGGCCACGTCACAACCTACTACAACGGAGTACTGCACACCGCTCCATACGAGATTGGCGCCTTCCACTACACCGGGGCGCGGGTCTGGACCAACAAGCCTGCTAGCGGCGCCATGAGGGGTCATGGCGCGGTGAACTCGAGGTGTGCGTTTGAAGTCGGTATGGATGGAGTCGCTGAGCAGTTGCGTGTCGACCCGATTACACTGAGGCTTGCCAACCTCCTACCGCCCAACTCAGCCACCATCACGGGATTCAGGGTCACCAGCATTGGGATGCGAGAGTGCCTCGAGCGAGTCAGGGAGGCATCGGGATGGGAAGAGAAGTTCCGCAAGCTTCCCCACGGTCACGGAATCGGCGTCGGATGCGGCTTCTTCATCTCAGGCAGTGGGTTGCCAATCCACTGGGAGCCGAACAAGTTCCCCCATGCCACAGTCCACCTAAAGGTCGACATGGACGGTGGCGTCACGGTCCATACCGGAGCAGCCGAGATTGGCCAGGGCTCTGACACCGTGATAGCCCAGTCGGTCGCTGAGGTTCTGGGCCTGCCCCTAGACATGATTAGAATCAGGAGCAGGGAGACCGACACCGCCCCGGTCGACCTCGGCTCGTACTCGTCCCGTGTGACTTTCATGAACGCCAACGCAGCCATCTCCGCTGCGATGGAGATACGTCAGGAGCTGCTGGAGGCAGCGGCCGGGATGACAGAGGCACCGATTGACAGGATGGTAATAGGGGATCGTCGAATCTACATGCGGGACGACCCGAAGATTGGGGTCTCATACCTAGAGGCGCTTCACAAGGCTCAGGAGAATAAGGGCGCTTTGGTCTCATCTGGCGCCTACCGAACGCCACCGATGGGGCGTGTCCACAAGGGCGCGGGAGCTGGGATTGCACCCGCCTACTCGTTCTCGGCCTACGTGGCCGAGGTCAAGGTCGACGTGGAGACAGGTCAGACCAAGGTGCTGAAGGTGTGGGCAGCGCACGACTGCGGCAAAGCACTCAACCCGCTGTCCGTGAAGGGGCAGATAATCGGCTCTTGCCACATGGGGCTGGGTCAGGTTCTCAGTGAGGAGATGAAGTACGGCAGGAGCGGTCACCTGATCAACCCCGACCTTCTTGATTACAAGATTCCCACGGTCCACGAGATGCCAGAGGTGGTTCCCATCATCGTGGAGTCCAACGATTCCGAGGGGCCGTTCGGTGCCAAGGAGGCCGGCGAGGGGCCGCTTCTGCCCATCCTCCCTGCAGTGTGCAACGCCGTGTACGACGCAATTGGAGTCCGTACGAGCGAGTTGCCAATCACCCCTGATAGGGTTCACAGGATGATTGAAGACAGGTGCAAGCAGGAAGGAATGGGCCCTCTAGACCTCGTTTCGCCCGTGTTGCAGCACTCGGAACTCCAGGCAACGCTCGAGGCTCGTGCGTCCGAACACGCCGAGCGTGATTCACGCCGGGCTTCGGACCCCGACCCTCCCGACTACAACAACGGTGCCCTGTTCGGGTTCGACCCCGAGATACCCGCTGACGAACAGGACGAGCGCTGGGTCGTCAGCGTCACCCCGGACAGCGGCTACATGGAGAGCCCTCGTCTCGCAGGCAGCGCTTGGAAGCATACCGAGAGGCGGCATGGGGGTGGCTCCTGATGCGGATGCCGCCGTTCACGCTCCATACTCCAGGCTCGCTCGACGAGGCGCTCTCGCTAGCCGGTGACCTGCAGAGCTCGGGCCAAGAGTTCGACTGGGTGGCAGGGGGGACGGACCTACTGCCCAACTACAAGTGGCACCTGAATGCCAAGCCGCACGTAATCTCGCTCGCTGGGGTCTCAGAGCTAACCGAGCTGTCCGAGACCCATATCGGGGCGATGGTCAGGCTGCAGGACCTAGCTGACTCGAACGATGTGCACCCGCTGCTGGCGAAGGTCTCCAGCATGGTCGCGAGCGTCATGATTCGCCGTTCTGGCACCGTGGGAGGCAACATCTGTCTGGACACCAGATGCTTCTGGTTCAACCAGTCTGAGGAATGGCGGGAGTCGATCGAATGGTGCTACAAGTGCGACTGCGGGACGGGGGCGGATTGCAGGGTGATCCCAAACCAGAACACCCAGTGTGTAGCCACCTACCAAGCCGACCTAGCTCCGGTGCTGATGTGCCTAGGTGCGACGATTCACCTAGCAGGACCAGAGGGTGGCAGATCGATGCCACTGACGGAGTTCTTCGAGTTGGACGGGATAACCCGCAACGTCCTCGCTGCCGGAGAGTTGGTGACCCACCTCACTTTTCCCAGCGACATCTCGGACTGGCAGGGTGACTACCAGAAGCTGCGCCAGCGTGAGTCTTGGGACTTCCCGGAGGCTGGGGTCGCTGTTCTCTGGAAGCCGGGTCCTGACGGATCTCCCAGCGACCTCAGGGTGGCGACTACTGGGCTGGAGTCCATCCCCGGATTCCACTCGCCCGAGGCGGACGGAGTCCTAGCCAGTTGGGAGGGGGAGTCCAGTATAGACGAGTTGGCTGAGGCTGTCAGGAAGGCGGTCAGGCCGGTTCTGAACACGTGGTATCCTCCGTCTTACAGGCGCAAGATGGTCAAGGTCTTAACAAAGCGCGCGAGCAGCGGTCTGTTGGAAGTCTAACATGAGATGGGGTCCGATTGCAGGGGTCGCCATACTGCTGCTGACTTGTGCAGCTCCGGTTCACGGCCAGCTGGGATCGTGGGAATTGGGGATCGAATACCCACAGGACAACGAGGATGTTCCCTTCAACGTCGGCACCGATGGCGGTGTCGCGATACAGTTCTTCGTCAACAACGAGGAGCTCGTTGACATAGGCGTCGAGTTCGACTACGAGATTCCATTCGGTGGCGAAGCGGATGGCCCCGAGTCAGAGACCATCGGGGCCGGGGACAACAAATCGTTCACGCTCACGGTATCGGGCATAGACGTCTGGAGTTTCGCTGCCGATTCCAAGGAGGAGTTCACCATCTCAGCCACTCTGGTCACGAGGGCTGGTCTGCCCATCGCCCTGCCGGGGGAGGGACAGGAGGCAGTAGGTGAGCTGAAGATTCCGACCATCTACTCGATCGAGGTCGGCATCTCAGACCCAGTGGGACCGATGAACGCGGGCTCGGACGTCATCCTTTCAGTCACCGTGACCAACAGGGGCAACGTCCAGGACAAGGTAGGGGAGGTCGAGGTCAGTGACAACTGCCCTCTACTCACCACCGACAACGGGCTGGACTCCCTGATGACCAGCAACATCGCACCCGGTCAGTCTGTGGAGGCGAACCTGATTGCGACGGCCTCGGAGAGCCACCCTCGCAGGAACTGCAAGATCGAGGTCTCCGTATCCTCCAACGGGGCGATGAACTCAGGCGGCTCCGAGATAGCCGAAGACGATACCACGGTGACAATCGAGCCACCTCTGGCCGAGCCTGATGAGGATGATGACCCGGGCGACGACAGTGACCCGGTGGAGGTCGTCAGTTCGAGCCTGCCGGCTCCTGGATTAGTGACTCTGATCTGCGCCTCGGCCTTGGCATATCTGGCGCCCCTCAGACGTCCTTGATATCACCTTCACAAAGCACCATAAAGAGATGATTGAGGGGGTGCAAAAACAGCACCTAGATAACCGAAACTGGCTCAGCGGCATGAACTAGCGGCAGCAACCTATAACTGTGGAATGATGCTCGCGCGAGCACCGTAGGTGCTACCTAGGTAATCTAAAATCAGAAACGGGGGTACATAGATGGCTGATGAGGGGCAAAGAGAGTTCCAGTTCTCCACCTACATCATCGGTGCCGTCTCAATTACCGTGGTATTGCTGCTGCTGCTTCCGATGCTGTTCGTCGTGGGCAAATCGACGGCCTACTCGGCGTACGAGCAGGAGGAGCTCTACCAACTCTCGGACATGCGCAGCAGCCTTGATGACGGTGGAGACGGGTACTTCATGGCAAACACGATGTCCACTCCCATGCTCGTCAACGACTGGAAGGACCCACACAGGACGATACTCCTGATTATCGCCCCCGAGAAGCCGATTGACGAGACCGAGGCCGATGCAATCTACGACTTCGTCACCGAGAAGGGCGGCAAGGTCATCGTAGCTGCCGACGGGACCAATGCAAACAGGCTTGCCACGAAGTTCGGGGTGACCTTCTTCGGACACCCGCTCAACGACGAGAACCAGCACTGGCTGGAGTACGACTGCGAACCCAGTCCCTGCTACCCGTCTTGGCAGAACGTCTGGAGTGTCGCAGCCGTCTCGGAGGACGTCAACGAGATGCAGGCAGGGGCTGCTAGCAAGGGCTGCTCCGAGTTCCAGATAGTCAACCAAAACCCCTCTTCCTGCAGGATTCCCGTGATGTTCCGCTCACCCACCGGGATGAAGTTCGAGCCTTCTCTGAGGGACACCACCCACCCACATGAGAGAGACGTCAAGATTCTTGCCAGGGCGTCGTCCTCGGCTTTCATCGACCTGATGGGAGATGGGGACGCGAGCAACCCGCTCAACCCGGCCCCGGGCGACCTCTCGCTCATGATTCGACTCGACTACAACAACATCAGCGCCTACGACCAAGTCCGTTCGGGTCAGGGCGGGCTGGTCGGCGGCGACATAGGCGAGCTGAAGGTGACCGGGAGCATCGTCTTCGTATCGGACGAGGAGGCGTTCTCAAACCGGCTCTGGACCGACGAGGTCGCTGCCGGCACGGGCCTCAGCCAGTCGTGCGAGGGAGTCGTGGGCAGCTGCTGGATGCAGGAGATCCACGACAACAACGAGTGGTTGGGCAACGAGGTCTACTACGAGTTGCTGATTCACTCGATGATGGAGCACGACAATCTGGCTCTATCCGGCGAGATTAGGAACGATGTCTCCAACTTCCAAGTGGTATTTGACGAGAGTCGTCACATCACAGGAATCGTCTCCGCTCCTTTCGTAGAGAGCATGGGGACGGTAGTCCTCCTCACCTCGAATGACTTCCTCAAGTGGCTCGTGGTCCTGAACGTGGGCCTACTGCTGCTTGTCGCCATGATGGTGGTGCCGGAGAAGGAGAACTGGCGACACGTCTTCGATTTGACTAGATTCAACCAGCGACCCAGCAAACTCGATCCAGAGACCTACCGCCTGCGCGTTCAGCAGGCGCTGTTCACTAAGATTAGAGTGCATCACGACCTGACTAGGGACCAAATGGCCTCCAAACCGCCATCGGAGATTCAATCTATGATTGGTGACCCCAGACTAGTAGAGCTGGCATACAGCAAGAGCAAGACCTATTCCCCCCAAGAGCTGCGCAAGTTGATGCAGGCCATCAGACGGTGGGGAAAGAGCAATTAAAAAAAATGGAGAGATGAAGGAAATGAATGCAACACCACCACCAGCCAAGAAGAAGGAAGACCCCCCTCCTGACGATGTGGAGAAGGGTTACGCGGAGAAAGCCGAGAAGGCACGCGGTAAGAAGAAAATGAGCGAGAAGTTGACTGCGGTCGGTGCGATTGCCGGGGCCATCAGCACCGAGGTGCAGAAGGTCATCATCGGTAAGTCGCACGTCATCGACAACGTCCTGGTAAACATCCTATCGAACGGGAACCTGCTGTTCGAGGACTACCCCGGACTGGCCAAGACCCTGATGACGAATACCTTCGCAGATTCACTGGGATGCGACTTCAAGCGTGTCCAGTTCACACCTGACCTGCTGCCTGCGGACATCACCGGAACCAACATCTACGACGCCAAGAAGGGCGAGTTCACGTTCAAGCCTGGACCGATTTTCTGCAACCTGCTGCTCTCTGACGAAATTAACAGAGCGCCTCCGAAGACGCAAGCTGCGTTGCTTGAGGCGATGCAGGAGTTGCAAGTCACGGTGGGAGTGGTCACTCACAAGCTACCCGCTCCATTCCTTACGATGGCGACTCAGAACCCTGTCGAGCAGGAGGGGACCTACCCGCTGCCCGAGGCACAGCTAGATCGTTTCATGATGAAGATGAGCGTCGGCTACCCCGACCGCGCTGACGAGGTCGAGATCCTCAACAGACGTATCGCTAGGAAGAAGGATGCGGTCGAGGTCGAGGTTATCACCGACCCGGCTCGGGTCGTAGCGATGCAACAGGCCATCGAGGACGTCTACGTCGACCCCGCAGTCAGACTGTACATGGTCGAAATTGTGGCTAGGACTCGCGAGGACCCCCGTGTCCTCGTAGGATCCTCGCCGAGAGGTTCCCAAGCACTGCTCAAGACTGGGCGAGCCGCGGCAGCGATGCGGGGTCGTGACTTCGTCACACCCGACGACGTGAAGTCCGTAGCCGAGTTGGCGATCGCTCACCGGCTGATACTGAAGCCGGAGCACCAGATCAAGGGCCTGGAGAACGGGGAAGTCGTCCAAGACATCCTCCGTCAAGTCCAGGTCCCGACCGTCTGAGTGGCTAGCGAACGAGCGTCCTAGAAGGAGGTGAGGTGCATGGCATGGAGCAGGAAGTCCGCGATGTTCGCGGCTTTGGCCATAGCCATGTACCTGCTTGGCTTGGTCCTGCGTAACTCGCAGTTGGTCACAGTGGCAGTGGTGCTGCTGTCTTTCCTGACTTGGGCTGCCTTCCGAACCTCGCATGCAGATGTGGCCTCGTCCGGTAGAAGAGTGGACGATGCCGATGCAGACGAGGGCATCCAACTGCACTCCATTTCGGCGCTCCGTCGGATTTCCTCCGCGAGGATATTCGAGGACGGCGAGATTGACGTCACGCTGAGAATCCAGAACCGATCTAATCTCTCCAAGGTTCTGGAGGTCAGGGACAGGGTGCCCGAAGTGATGCGCATCAAGAAGGGCGCGAACTACGTGTTGATGGAGCTCGGGCCCCAGCGCGAGACCGAGATTTCATACACGATTGAGACACCACTCCGTGGATTCTACACGGTGGGCCCGGTGTGCATACGGGTCCAAGACGCCTTCGGACTGTTCCACAACGAACGCGAGATACACCTGTATGACGACTTCCTAGTGTTCCCCAAGATGGAGGACATCAAGGATGCCATGATTAAGAGCAGGGTCCCGAAGATATTCACCGGAGCGGTCAATATACGAAACCCCGGCGAGGGCTCGAACTTCTACAACCTCAGGGAGTACATCCCCGGAGACCCGATGAAGAAGGTCAACTGGAACGCCACGGCTAGAAGCGCTGGCAAGATGATGGTGAACGAGTACGAGCGCGACGCGGTAAGCGACATCATCCTAATCGTCGACAGCAGGAAGATATCGGAGACTGGTCCGGTGAGTCGCAACTCCCTAGTTTACAGCACTAGGGCTGCCGCCAGCCTCTCGCAGTACTTCCTAGCGAGACGCGACTCGGTCGGTTTGGTGACCTATGGTGACGAGATAGTATCCGTCGACCGCGACACCGGCAAGAAGCAGTTGTACGTCTTGCTGACCAAGTTGGCCGGAGCCATGGCCAAGGGCAACACTCCCCTCAAGGTGGTCACCGACCGAATCATGCCTCACATCAACAGAGGCAGTCCGGTGATTATCATGAGTCCTCTCGAAGATGATTCCACGGTTGTCAGCGCCGTACGTGACTTGAGATCTAGGAACTTCGACGTCACCGTCCTCTCACCCAGCAGCCTCGAGTTCGAGTTCGACGCTCGTCGTCTCGACCGTACTGGCTACGAGGTGCTCAAAACCGAGCGGGACATCCTGCTCAGCGAGCTGCGGGGCCTAGGTGCCAACGTCATGGACTGGGAGCCGGACATGCTACTCAACACGGCTCTGGCAGGAGCTAGGGGATTCTAGGAGGATCGTGAATGGCAGACGAGAACGCTACGGAGAACGGTGCCAGCGAAACCGCGCACCTGTACGAGGGCAAGAAGGTCAGCTCCGCACCCCCGAGCCGCAAGAAGGCGGCAGGTCGGATGAAGTCCAGCACCGATATTCCGGAGGACGCCATCCCCGAGGTCCACGTACCGACGATAATCGAGTCGTTCTTCGGTGGACCCATAGTCAACACGACGAAGTTCCTGCCTCCCGATAGGATGGTCGCCTCGTTACAGATGGGTTCTGCAGGAGTGCTGATGGTACTGAGCCTGTTGACGTTCATGGTCACCCCTGTGAGCGGTACAGCCTGGTTCGCCCTCAGCAACATGCTCGGGATGCAGACTTTCGGAGGGGTTCTGCACCTGCTGATAATCGTGGGTGGACTGATTGGAGGGTTGTACGGGATTTTCCAAAGGGACCAGAGGGCCCTGATAGTCTCTTACGCCCTACTGATTATAGTCACTCTCAGGTTCGCGGGTAGCAAGGTAGACTTCGGCATCAGCTTCTTGCCTGAGGAGGAGATCTACCAGAAGATGCTGCTGCTTCTCTACGCCGTGTTCCTAGTGATGTACATGGAGCTCACGAGCGGTATAATCAGATTCTCGATGCTTGATACTTCGATCCGTACCGGCGAGGTCTACGTAATGCAAGTCACCAAGATCACCTCACGGTACCACAGGTCGCTGCTCATCACCCCCGCGATAGCCTCCTCGGTGGCGGGTCTGACTCTGCTGATCAACCTCATCATCCCCGCCTTCGTGGGACTCTTCGACGATGTCTCCGCGCAAAGGCTGAGTGAGAGTGTCGAGTTGACCAGCGTCTACGGCGTGGCATTGGGGACGGTCATGGTGTTCACCGTGATCGCTGCGATGTTCGCAGTCAACCTGCCGCTGCGAATCCAACAGATGAGGGAGAGAAACGCCTAATCATTCGGCTCCGATGTAGCCGCCCATCATCCCCAAGTCGGCGAGCACCAGCATCGCCACGGCTTCTACGACGGGTGCCGCTCTGGGCCCTATGACCGGATCATGCCTGCCGCCCACCCTGAGCGGCAGCACCTCATCGCTGGGGAGGTGAAGGGTGAGCTGTTCTCGAGGGATGCTGCTGGGCGGTTTGAAGTGGACCCTGACGCTGATGGGCGCGCTGGTCGAGCGGCCGCCGAGCGCGCCGTCGGCCTCGGCCGAATCCGCCCCCTCGAGAACCGGGACCGAGTCGCCTGCGAGCCAGGCGTCGTTGTGCTCGGAGCCACGCATCGCAGATGCACTGGCTCCACTGGAGAACTCCACCGCGCGAGCACCGGGTATTGCCATCAGGCCTCGCGCCAGAGCCGGTTCGATGCCATCGAACCACGGCTCCCCCACACCAATCGGAAG
>ENA-UPTF01001940-UPTF01001940.1-marine-metagenome-genome-assembly--contig:-NODE-1940-length-12477-cov-3.383952_pt1 | contig 12477 bp, 14 predicted proteins | sample MGYA00238166_ERZ767019 | MGnify/ENA primary metagenome ERZ767019 (study PRJEB28930, sample SAMN06266391) | marine metagenome | isolation source: Sea water from 250 m depth | place: Atlantic Ocean... | reverse complement strand
TTGAATGCCATCAGTTAGTTGTATTTCTTTTCTATCTAAACTAAACAGTTTTCTTGCATCATCGGGTCTACGAATTATTTGTACAAATTTATCGACTGTTCCGATTATCACAGAAGGCACAATTTTGTATATTTCCTCGTCAATTACGTACAAAGGAATTCTGCTTAATTTCTGATTAAGTTCACATTCAATCTCATCGCAATTAATGCTTGTTCTCTTTTGCCTTTAAGTGCCTTACCAACATATTCTTCAGATTTACCCGTACCATAAACATTAGCCGTATCTATCATATTTATTCCAACGTCTAAGGCTGCATCTATAAGAGTTGCCGCCTCACTGGCGCCCATATGGAATGGCCACTTATCATTAGTCCCAAAATTATTAGTACCAAAACCAATTTCAGAAACCTTCAATCCAGAATTACCTAAATTACGATATTTCATTTATCTGTCCTTTACGGGTCGCATGCTCTTATCAATTAGACTTTGACTGGCTTAGCAACCAACAAGCCATCTGTTTCTTCGATTCTAATAGCAAAATTTGCTGAGTCAATATTTAATGCTATATCCAGATCTTTCGGATGATATTGCGGTTGGCTAGGATCTCCATATTTCTGTGCTTCCTCGCCGGCTCTTACCAGATTTATAACTGATTGATGATCAGGCTTCCTGCCCTGCAGAAGATTCCTAATATACAAAGCACACTGCTCATCTTCATCAGACCTTGTGGTTCCCCACGCTCCCATTGCAAATATAGTAACGGATTCACATTTCAATGACTTCACCAAATCAGATGTAGCGCTTGCATTCATTAAAGAAGCAGCAAATATAGTAGATGCTCCAGCTTTACTAGCTCTCTCAACACCGGTAGTGCCAGCTCTTGTCGACTGAACGAGGATTGCTCCTTGAATCTGCGAATTCGACAATTCGAATGGTGAGTTTCCGAAGTTGAAGGCGTCTGGTTTTATGCCATCAACTTCCCCCATGGAGATATCGGCAAGTCCATTTTTCTGGATGTCTAAGGCCTGTTCAACCTCTTCAACCATAATAATTTTTTCAACACCATGTTCAAATGCAACAACAGCTGTTGAAAATGCTCTTAATACGTCGATCACTATAACAGTGCCAGACACTTTAGATATGGATTCGGTGAGGCTTTCTATTTTTACAAACACTGGAGGCTCAAACTATAGAGTAATAAGTTCTAATTACGTAGTTCTCTTGGTAAAACAAAGCTTATATCTTCATCCACACCATCGATTCTATTAACTTCGTCCGGTTTTATTTTGTCGATAACAGCGAGTATCAAATCATCCGGTGTAGAAGCTCCGGAAGTTATTCCAACTTTTTCAATTCCATCAACTTTCTCCAAATACTTAGACGCCCCATATTTTTCCACATCCTCTGCTCCTACCCACTCTATGTCGATATCCTTCCTATGAAAAAGACCTGCATGTATTAAAGCTTCTTTCACCGACATGTAGGAATCGTGAAGATCCACATATTTGCCAACTACTGCGATCTTTAATTTTTCCTTTGGACTCTTTATCAGATTTACTAGGTCTGACCATCCATTCAAGCCATTCTCTTGATCCGAAACTTCAATATTCATGGCTTCCGTTATCAAGTTGGCCAAGCCTTGATCTTCAAGTATCAGTGGTACTTCGTAGATGCTAGATACCGTGGGTACCATCAAAACACCCTCTAAAGGCACATCACAATGAATCATTATTTTTTTTCTTAGATCTTCCGGAATTCTTTCGTCGCTACGACAGACAATAGCATCCGGTTGAATCCCTATACTTCTGAGTTCCCGAACACTGTGCTGGGTAGGTTTAGTTTTAAGTTCTCCAGTCGATGAAATATAAGGAAGAAACGTAAGGTGCATATAAAAAACATTGTCTCTCCCCACCTCATTTCGCATTTGGCGAATGGCCTCCAAGAAGGGAAGCCCCTCTATGTCACCAACTGTGCCTCCGACCTCCACTACAATAACATCAGCGCCGCTAGATTCCGCCAAATCCAATATGTGTTTTTTAATGTTGTCAGTTACATGGGGTACGACTTGAATTGTTCCTCCGAGAAATTCCCCTTTCCTCTCCCTTGCGATAACGTCACTGTAAACTTGTCCGGCAGTTAGATTGGATGCCTTGGTTAGTTCAACATCTACAAATCTTTCATAGTGGCCCAGGTCCAAATCAGTCTCGCTTCCATCATCAGTTACAAATACTTCACCGTGTTGGTATGGAGACATGGTTCCTGGGTCAACATTCAAGTATGGATCTAATTTCAATAAAGAAACTGTTAATCCACGCGACTTTAATATCTTTCCGATGGAACCAACACAAACTCCTTTACCCACCGAACTGACCACGCCGCCCGTTACAAACACGAATCTAGTCATTGGAGCACCTTATTGGATGGACAAAGGGAGCCAATCACGCTGACCTTCCAAACATAATTTTTATGGAATTAAAAGCCTTTGGAACTGCAACACCTTCTGTGTCGGAGCAATCAAAATCTTGGAGGGTTGGCACATCTATAGGATCTAGTCCTATTTTCTGAAAAGTCTGGAAATCTAAATCTTGACAGTAGATGATAACGAAGCTTTCCTTTGTCAGTTTCTGTAGTATAGGCATCGTCTTTTTTCGATGTCAATCGCCATACATATATTTCCTGCAACACATTTAGGTTTTATATTGGTAAAATCTAACTATAACCCTTCTGGAGGTGACGTAAAGTTGAAATATTACCGGCTAGCTAATTCAATAGGTGATGTATGCCTATCAGTGGAGACTGGTGAAGGGATACTAGAGAATCTAACTTCAATAGAAGACGACGTCACGGATATTCTAGACCTGATAAAAGCCTCATCCATAACTGGAGAATCAATAGATGACATCGCCAGAAAAATTCTAGATTCTGGCGACTCTGAGAAAATAGATACGGACATTATTTTCCAGGCAAGCCCTCAATCGGAAATTGATTGGTCTCTCGATAGGCCTTTTGACCCCCCCGAAGTTTGGGCCGCGGGTGTTACTTATAAGAACAGTGAGATGGAGCGCAGGAGAGAAAGTGACACTCCGGATATATACTCCAAAGTCTACAATGCTGACAGACCTGAAGTGTTCTTTAAATCAACTTCGGAAAGGTGTATGGGACCATTCGATAATGTAGGAATTAGGGCTGATTCGTCCTGGGATGCCCCTGAACCGGAACTTGCTTTTGTAATATATAAAGGCGAAATAGTCGGATATACCATTGGAAATGACATGAGTAGCCGGTCGATCGAAGGTGAAAATCCTCTATACCTTCCTCAAGCAAAAATGTTTGACAACAGTTGTTCTATCGGGCCTTGTTTTGTAACGGCTGAAACTATTTCCAACCCTCAAAACCTTGATGTGAATTGTGTAATAGTGAGAAACGGAGAAGAGGTTTTCTCAGGATCTACTTCTACCTCTGAAATGGCCCGAACTTGTAACGAAATATGTGAATGGTTGTTGAAAAGCAATTTCGTTCCTGATATGACTACAGTTTTAACCGGAACGTCTATAGTTCCACCTCCAGATTTCACACTACAAGAGGGTGACAGGGTAATAATATCTATTCAAAATATAGGTGTTTTAGAGAACGATGTGATTGAGGTCTAGAATTTTAACCAACCTCATTCTTCAGAATTCATCTCTATTTTGTCTTCGAAGGCCTTTTTAATATCGCTAATTTTAAGTTCAGTCTCAGAAAGTCTTTTATTGGCTTCTTCAGCTAATTTCATGCCTTTTTCATAGACTTCGGAAGCCTCCTGTAAGGGCAATTTACCATTTTCTAAACTGGCCACCGATTTTTCCAATTCTGCCATTATTTCTTCAAATGATAATTTTTCTAATTCGTTTTTAGCCATGGCGTTTATACACACTCCATTAAGGTAAAATCACAAAAGATTCAATTGCTGCTCTTCAGGTATCTCAGATCCATTTTTTGAACCAATCGTTTTGGCATCGATGATTCCATCACTAACCGTGATTGCTATATTTTCCCCTGACCCGACATCTCCGACACTGTTTATAATCTTACCGTCCAAGGTTTTTTGAATAACCGAATAACCTCTAGCTATAGTCGCATTGGGAGACAGAGCAGCTATTTTCTGGGTCAATCCATTTAGGAATTCCTTCGTCAGTTCATTACTATGACCTATATTTGCACTTGCTCTACCTATCAAATCATCAAGCCTGATCTTTTGATTCACAAAATCTGGCAAAGAACGATCCAGATTAATCACCTTGTGATCTAACTCATTCTTGAAGTTACCTATCAGAGAATAGCAGTGCAAATTAAGTTGGTGTAGATAGAAATTCAATCTGCTATTCAACTCCTCTACATCTGGTACTGATTGTTCAGCAGCAGCGGTCGGAGTGGAGGCTCTAAGGTCTGCCACTAAATCTGATATCGACCAATCACTTTCGTGACCTACACCGCTAATTACTGGCACATTGGAAGCAAATATGGCCCTTGCTACTATTTCCTCATTGAAAGGCCACAAATCTTCCGGGGACCCTCCTCCTCTGGCAACTATTATAGAGTCTATTTCTCCAAGCTGATTTAAAGAATTTATAGCCTCTGCAATCATAGGAGCCGCAGTGTTTCCTTGAACAGGTGTATGGGCCAATATCAATTCGACTCTAGGAAATCTTCGATTTATAGTCTGCTGAATATCTTGCCATGCAGCCGCATCTCTAGAAGTCACAATTCCTAATTTGTTAGGGAAAAATGGAATAGCCCTTTTCCTAGCTTCGTCAAAGAGACCCTCAGATTCCAATTTTTCCTTCATCTCTTCAAACCTGGCCTGAAGAAGACCGTCCCCGGATGGTTCAATCAAATTGGCAATGAGCTGCAACCGGCCACTTGGGGCGTACACTGAAACTCTGCCAAAGGCAAAAACTTCAGCCCCTAATTCTAGATGTTCTCCGCCAACGCCTCCTCTAAATAGAGCGGAGTCTAGTACTCCATCTTCATCCTTTAAGGAAAAATATGAGTGCCCTGAGGCAGAAGTACTAACCCTAGAGACTTCCCCTATGACACAAACATCACTCAAAATTACATCTGATCCCAAAAGATTGTTGAGGTGCAAAATAACTTGAGAAACACTTAGGGCTGGCATCTGATTAAATCCTAGAAATGTAATTTCCTGTCCTAGTATCCACTTTTATAATGTCCCCTTGATTTACGAAAAGAGGTACCTGTAGTTCAAACCCTGTTTCCAATGTAGCTATTTTTGTAGCACCAGTTGCTGTATCACCTTTTACCCCAGGCGGTGAATCGCTAACTTTTAATTCCACATTGATTGGCATTTCCAGTGAAATAGGATTTTCGTCGTAAAAGATCAATTCCACCTCTGTTTGTTCAACCATAAAATTCAACGATTCAGCAATTTGGTCTCGATTCATTGGAAATTGGTCAAAGGTCTCATTGTCCATAAAATAATAGAAATCGCCATCTTGGTAAATATACTGTGCTGTCCTTCTATCCACCGCGGCAGGGGTAAAACTGACGTCGTAACCTGAAAAGGTTTTGTCTACGATACGGCCTGACTTTAAATTCCTGAACCTTATCCTCATCACAGGGGCACGTTGTTGCATCTTGCTTCTTTCGTAGTCCACAACCGAATATGGCTCTCCATCAAGCTCAATAGACATGCCTTTCTTTAAATCACCGTATCCTATTGTCATTGTGATAATCCCTTTTTAAAAAATAACTGTGGCCAGAATCTAAATCCAACTATTTGGGGGAGTTGGTCAAAATAGATACTTGACCGGATTTGAGCAATATCATGTCCTCTATTCTAACCCCACCCCACCCTGGTATATAAACTCCAGGCTCTATAGTAAAAATCATTCCGTCTTCCATTAGAATTTCTGAGGAAGGTACCACCATAGGCATTTCGTGCACTGCAAGACCAATCCCATGCCCCAATCCATGCGAAAAGTATTCGCCGTAGCCACGATCAACAATTACCTTTCGTGCCACCGAATCTAATTCCTTACCACTAATACCTTCCTTAACTGCATTTATTGCTGCAATCTGGGCTTCAAGAACTGAATCGTATACCCTGTCAAATTTTTCGTCCCGACTCTCTACCAAAACTGTTCTTGTGATATCGCTATTGTAACCTTTAACTGAGGCGCCCATATCGATAATTAGAGGATCTCCCTGTTTAACAGTAGTACGACCTGCTCTATGGTGTGGTTTTGAGGAGTTCGCCCCAGTGGCAACTATTGTGTCAAAAGCTATGTCGTCAGCTCCATTCTCCCTCAAGAATTTTTCAATGACCCACGCTATATCAGACTCAGAAATATCTGGCTCTACTAAATCTAGAGCGTGCACAATAGCTTTATCTGCCAGACAAGCTGCGTTCTTTATAAAATCAATCTCATTTTCGTCTTTTATCGACCTAATTTTTTCAACCACTCCGTTGGTTGGAATCAATTTAGTTCTATCAGTAAGTAATTCGCTGATAATGAGAAATTCCGAATGGCTGATATTTTCAGACTCGAATCCGAGATTCACAATTTTGCTGAACCCAGAAACTCCATTTAGCCCTTTGAAACCAGGTGACAAAGAAACATCAATTTCATTAAAAGTTTCTTCTGAACCTTGTTCAATATATCTAGAATCCGTGAAAAGTGTTTCATGGATGTCGGATATCAAAAGGAAGCCGTTACTACCAGTAAATCCGCACAAATACTGCACATTGACTAAAGAAGTGACTAAAAGTGCATCAATGTTTAGTCCCTCGATTATTTTTTTTAGACGGTCTCTTCTCTTTCGATATTCAGGTTGCATTTTCAAGGTAATTCACTATTAATTCCAAAGCATAAACGTAGCCTCGAGTACCGAACCCAGCCACTTGGCCAACTGCTAACGATTCAACTACAGAATTTCTTCTATATTCTTCCCGTTGATGTATGTTGGAAATATGTATTTCAACTATAGGGACCCCGGCATCTAACAGCGAATCTTTCAAAGATAACCCGTAGTGAGTAATAGCACCTGCATTAACTACAATACCGTCACAAGCACTGTATTCATTTTGGATAAAAGTTACCAACTCTCCTTCTGAATTACTTTGAAAAAAAGAAACATCGACGCCGAGTTTTGTGGCCTCATTTCCAACAACTTCCACTATATCTTTATAAGATTCAGACCCATAATAAGATTCATCACGTTTACCAAGGTTATTAAGGTTGGGTCCATTTATAATCAATATCTTCATCTAGATTGCCTCCGTGGATTCCTGAGCCAAAGGATGGGCATCCAAATAACTTTTCCTCGACTCCACACCCGTGACATGGGTATATATTTGAGTCGTCGCAGGACTTGAGTGACCTAGTAAATCTTGAACAATCCGAAGGTCAGCCCCACCGTTTATTAAATGAGTTGCAAAAGAATGCCGTAGGGTATGAGTATGAACTTCATTCCCAAGACCAGCCAACCGTGAATGTTTCTTTACGATACTCTGTATAGATCGTACGCTTAGCCGTGAACCTCGACTGGTTAGAAAAATCGCATTTGTTTGATCGGCATTTTTAACTTTTACCCTATCCAGGTTTATATATTTTTCTAGTGCTATTGCTGCCGAAGTACCTATCAATGAAATTCTTTCCTTATCACCTTTGCCGATAATTCGGAGGGTTTTCGCCTCTAGATCGAGGTCTTTTATGTTCATTGAATTTACCTCACTGACCCTAAGACCTGCAGCATATATCAGTTCAAGAAGCGCTATATCCCTATTGACCAACAATTCACTTGATGCGCCTGATTTAGGTGAAGCAATTAGCCTAGAAATCTCGTCACTGGACAAAAAGCGAGGCAACCTAATTTCTTTCTTCATCACAGAGCGCCTAGGAACAGGATCAAGCAAGGAAAGTTCTTCAGAAACCAACCAGCGATAGAAACCTCTTAAAACGGAAAGTTTTCTGGATATGCTCGATCTTTTGTAGGCGCTATCAACCAAAAAAACCAGGAAGCCCCTAATAATCCTTCGATCAACACTGTCGAATTTATGAATTTTCAAAGTCATCAAAAAATGAACAAACGTGTTCAAATCCTGAGCATAAGTTCTCACCGTCGCATCAGATAATCCACGATGTCTAAGTAGGTACTCTGAATAAGCGTCCAAGTAGGACTCAAAGTTTTTATCTAATAATCCATTTGACATGAAACAAGGATATTAACGAACTCTAACTTTTGCCAGTAGTTAAGATCTCAATTATCTTCCGCAGTCATTTACTAGCCTGCCAGTTCTACCTTGGCTTCTTCCCCATCTTCCTCAAATTCCGACATCGAACCCCTGAATCCACATTCTTTAGAAGGGCACCTCACGTTGTCTCTACCGGACGGCAGAAGGACCCCATCGCAGTCTGGACATGGATTAGGTATTGGTTTGGTATTAACTGCAAATTTGCAATCTGGATAATTGGTACAACCGAAGAAAATCCCTCTCTTACTTTTCCTCTCCGCCAATTCCCCGACATTGCATTCCCGGCATCTGATGCCGATAGTAAGTGGCTTGGTATTTTTACAATCTGGGAAACCTGAGCATGCAATAAACCTCCCATTTCTACCACCCCTTATCACCATGGGGCGCTCACATTTTTCACATACCTGGTCGCTCTCCTCATCTATTTTTTCTCTTGGGACTCTAACTGCCTCCACTTTGGCAGTTTCTATGGCCTGATCAAACGGTCCATAAAATTCTTGCAACATAGGGTTCCATTGGATTAGTCCTTCCGCTATGTCGTCTAATTGCTTCTCCATCCCAGCAGTAAACCCGACATCAACAATATCCTCGAAATGCTCTTTCAAAAATTCAGTGACAGCAATTCCCAATTTAGTAGGAATGAACCTACCTCGTTCCCTCCTCACATAATCTCTTTCCTGGATGGTTCCTAATATGGATGCGTACGTACTGGGTCTACCTATACCTTCACTTTCTAAATTTCTTATCAGGGATGCTTCTGTGAATCTTGGGGGCGGTTCAGTGAAATGCTGTTCTTCAATGAGATCATTACAGTACATTTCTTGTCCTTTGGAAAGTAATGGAAGGCCTTTTTCCTCCTCTTCATCTTCATCATCTCTGGCTTCCGTATACAATATCCTGAAACCGTCAAATTTCAACACAGATCCCGTCGCCCTAAAAGTGTAGACTTTTGATGAAACTGAGCTATTGGAATCCAAATCAATGGTGGTTCTATCATAAACGGATTCCGCCATTTGGCTCGCAACAAGACGCTTCCATATTAGATCGTAAAGACGATATTGATCTCTATCTAATTTATCTCTCAAAGATTCAGGGGTTCTCAGCACCGAAGTAGGCCTGATGGCCTCATGTGCTTCTTGAGCGCCTTGAACTCTCTTCGAAAACACCCTGGGTTTCTCCAAAGCATAATTTGAACCATATTTGCCGGTTATATATTCACTTGCTTCCGTTAGTGCTATAGCAGAGACGTTAGTCGAATCCGTCCGCATATAGGTTATTAATCCCTCAACTCCCTCAGTACCCATATCTATACCTTCGTACAATTGCTGGGCTAAGGTCATAGTTCGAGAGGCCGAGAATCGGAGTCTGCGAGAAGCTTCTTGTTGCAAGGTACTGGTAATGAACGGAGCTGAGGGCCTACGCTTGCCCTCTTTCGTTGTATATTCACTGACCTTAAAGCCTGTGCCCTTCAAATCATCGAGTATTTCAGAAGCCTCTTTTTGATTATTTATCTCTGGCTTCTTTTTTGCCTTATCAATTGATGTCAACGCAGCCTTCAACACAGATTCACCAGAGGTAAGTCCAAGTAAAGCATCGATTGACCAGTATTCCACAGGCTGGAAAGATTCAATTTCCTTTTCGCGATCAACTACCATTTTCAATGCTACGGATTGAACCCGGCCAGCTGATGTACCTTTTTTCACCTTACTCCATAGTACCGGGCTTAAAGTGTAACCAACCAGTCGATCTAGCACCCGCCGAGCCTGCTGGGCATCCACAAGATCCACATCAATGTCGCGAGTATTTGCGAAAGCTTCTTCAATTGCAGGTTTCGTTATTTCATGAAATACGACCCTTTTTGTTTTATCCAGGTCAATTTTTGCAGCTTCAACCAAGTGCCAAGATATCGCTTCACCTTCTCTGTCTGGGTCTGTCGCCAGATATACGGTGTTCGCGCTGGCTGCTGCCTTTTTTAGTTCAGAAACAATTTTTCTCTTATCAGAGGAAACTGTATAGGTTGGAACAAACCCATTATCCCCAATATCCACACCTAACTTCTTCCTAGGTAAGTCTCTTACGTGCCCCATAGAGGCCTTCACATCATAATTTTTACCAAGGAATCTGCCCACTGTTCTAGCTTTCGCAGGAGATTCAACTATAACAAGGTCTTTAGCCATTATTCTTTGTCACCAAAATTACACTAATAAACAACTTAATTGAACAAAATTTTCAATAAGTTTTAATCGCAGGTCTCAATCATACTTTAACGAAACACCCAATCGTCAATATCAAAAGTTTATCTGTCACTGAATTTCTAAATAAACAAAATGCCGAGCATGGCGGAGAGGGTGGGATTCGAACCCACGGTTCCCCTTGTGAGGGAACACGCGATTTCCAGTCGCGCCTATTCGGCCACTCTAGCACCTCTCCATAAGCGAACCTCCAACATGGCGGAGAGAGTGGGATTCGAACCCACGATGAGATTACTCCCATACTGGTTTTCGAGACCAGCGCCTTAAACCGCTCGGCCATCTCTCCCCAGCGGCGATATAAGAGTATATCAGCCACTGGAGTCATGAACATAACACTATACGAGACGATGGCCACTTGGGAAATTAGCTTTTCCGAGACCATCCTGCAACAAGGGAACTATAATTTCTTCTATGGCGTCCACCAGCCCATCTGTTTCGACCGTTCCTACCACAAAATCCGCTTTAGATTTGACGCTCTCAGGAGAATTGCCCATCGCAATAGATAATCCACACGCGTCGAACATAGCTAGATCGTTATGACTGTCGCCCACGCAAGCCATGTATCTGACATCCAAATTCAACAAATCACCTACGACCTTAACTCCACTGCCTTTATCAACTCCTTCCGCAGTAAAATCAACCGCCCAAAGCCTATTGTAGGGGAGCCATGCCTTAACAGCGTTTACTCCCGGTACTCTTGAATATTCCCTAATGATTTCCTCGGCTTCTCGTTCTGGGATATCTAGTATAGAGATTCTTCCAAACTCACCTTCGATATCGTCTGAAATATCATAAATTGAACCGTTCAATGATGTGGCTATAAATGGAAATTTCTTCTCAGTAATTAAATTGATCAATCCGACTGAATCAGAATGGACCAAAGTGCGGTGCCAAATAGGTTTCCAGTTCGAACAAGGGTCAACTACCAATGCTCCGTTATCGCATATTTGAGGTTGAGTCAGGTTTAGTTGCTGGCCGAAGCGTTGTACCTCACGCTTTTCTCTTCCCGTGCAAATAAATATAGGAATTGACTTTGCCAATTCACTAACAGCCTTTAAAGTGCCCCTTGATATGCACTCATCCGTTCCAATCAGAGTACCATCTAGGTCTAAAGCCAGAGCCTTTAGCGTGTGTACCATCCGACCTCACTCTAATAATTTGGCTGGAGAATAAAAACACAGAACCTGTGAAAACACGGACGATAACTTACCAAGAAAGAAACGGCATTCTCACGTTTGGCTTATCTTAACGGCGGTGCAAAGCTCCAAATTACAGCGGATTTCGCGAGGAAGAGTTTCCTGCACCTAGGTAAGTTAACTTGACATCCTTTCAGATGAGGAGTCGGATATCTCCGCCGATAGTCAGGTTCTTTCCTTCTCTTCTTTTGGACTGAAAATCGAACCCTCTTTAAATTTCGGAGGCTGCCGTCTAGAGACCGAGGATAAAATTTTTCCACCTAAGGTTCCGATTGCTATTATTCCAAAAAGTCCCATTGGGACGCCTTTAATAAACGCTCTACGAGACATTGTCACCTTGTTTTTCAAAAACTAACTCCGCACCTTTCAATTTGGTCTAAAACCAGTCCAATTCAATTGTTTGTCCTAAAATACACCACCCACCACTGGATAGAAATACGAACCAAGTCACATCAAGTAAGAAGTAACCCCGCCGTCATTATAATAGCATTCCATTATCCGAGAAAGATTAGATAGATATTAGCCTAACCACTCTACCCATTGCACTATCCAATAACAAGCGTGTGCCACGATTATTCCCTTGGCAGTTTTTCCCACCCAAACCACAATCAAAAACCGTTTTATCGGATACCTCAGTGCCCCGGCCGCCATACCCATAAAATCAAAAATAGGATTGGGGATTATTGAAAGGGTCAAGACGACATAGGTACCCCACCTATCCATCCAGCTCCGAACACGAGCATACATTCTTCTGCGTTGCAAAACCGACTGCCCAC
>ENA-UPTF01001937-UPTF01001937.1-marine-metagenome-genome-assembly--contig:-NODE-1937-length-12487-cov-3.395729_pt1 | contig 12487 bp, 7 predicted proteins | sample MGYA00238166_ERZ767019 | MGnify/ENA primary metagenome ERZ767019 (study PRJEB28930, sample SAMN06266391) | marine metagenome | isolation source: Sea water from 250 m depth | place: Atlantic Ocean | study... | reverse complement strand
CCAGATGATGGTTTTGCTCATGATTGTTGCCATTACTTTGATGTGGCGACTGGGTGGTGAGTTATACCGCAATGAAAGGGCGTTAAATCTTCAGAAAAATCAGATAAAAAAGGAGAATACCATTTCTCAAAATTGTTTTCAATGTCCATATTGGTGAATCTTGCTTCACTATTGTTTTGGATACATAAATTAGACTCGGGTAAAATAATTCCTTCGGCATTGATGTAGGCAGGGTCAGGCATGCCATCGTAGATAATGTCCGGTGTATTGCGGCCGTATTTGATGGCCAAAAGCTGGCCGATTTCATAATCCAACGCAGGTAGACCGGGCGTTCGTTCATATGTATTATTATAAATATGAATTGATGATGTGTATGGGTTATAGAGACTATCATTGATCGCTTCTTCTGTAATGAAATAGCTCACAATTGCGGTCCCGACGCTTTTATTATTACGGATTGTATTGTCATATACGTGCACATCACTGGTAGCCAATACCATTACACCTGTACCCGGTATTACTTTACCAACAATAGCTCCCTCTGGTGCAAAATTGAAAAGGTTATTATGCTCAATCAAATTGTTGTATACACGTATGTGGCCACCCTTTTTTTGGACCAGATCCGGTAAGTCAAAGATTAAAATACCACCTGTGTTATCATAGGTATGATTTTCATATACTTCCGCATCGATGGAATTTTCGATTTCTATGCCAGCTACATTGTTCACCGCAATAGAATAGCGCACAACGATATCCCTGGATTGACCTACATATATACCCGCGTCAGATGCGGCAATTGCAACGGAGTGTTCAATGAGCACATTTTGGCATAAAACAGGATAAAGTCCATAAGCGCCATTGCTTTCTTTTGGACCGCCAGTCCATTCAGCGCTGACTCTGCGGAAAATGATGCCATCCGTATACTGGACTTTGATCGCATCACCCTTGGTGTCATGTACACTGAAATCTTCTAGTATAATATTCTTTGAATTCGTGATACTGATGCCCTGTGCACCTTCGGTCTGCCCAGCAAAGGAAAGTATAGATCGATTCATCCCTGACCCGCGGATCACCAGGTTTTCTTTACCTTCAATGGATAGAGCACCTTTAATATTGTGTGTTCCATTGGGGATAGTGATTGTATCACCAGGTTCAGCCAGGATGAATTGAGTCTGAAGGTCTTTTTCCGTATCTACAGCAAGTCCTTTGGAAATAATAAGTAAGGTGACTATGATGGCTTTATATCGCATAAAAGTATCTAATTAATAAAATCCCGGTTTTTCATTTCTTTTTACCCAAGAAATCTAGTATTTCTTTTTTGTTATCAAGAATTTGAATTTCTATAAAAATACCTTCTAATAATCCTTCACTCGTTCTTGTTTCAAATATCCCAGAATCATTATTTACATATGTAATCAATACATTTTTTTCATTAAATCTCTCTAATTTAGCAATTGCAGATTTATTTCCTGTTTTATTGTAGTAATAAACCCCACGGTGTTCTTGAATATCTGTTGTTCCAATGGGCTCGAGATGATAAATACCATTTTGTTCAAATTTGATTAAAAAGCTAATCGCTTCCGACATTATTTTATTATCTAATCTTTCCAGGATGAACTGATATTGTTTATTCACAAGATATTCTGGTGAAATATCCAGACCATCGTTTTTAGGAGGAAATAAAAATTCCTTTGTTTTTTCATGGGCTTTATTTTTGAAATCAACGCCACGCAGTATATCAAAATTTCCTTCACCGCGGGTGGCTTTTCCTGCGACGTTAAATCGATAACGCCCATGGACAGGGTTGTCAAAATACATTTCAAACTTTATTTGCATAGAAAAATTGTTTAAGGATAAAGATGCTTCGGTACCAGATATTTTGCGATAGCTGAATTTTCCTTCATCTATCACTGCACCGTTGACGCTTTTTATCCGATATAATTGATTATTATCTAATTCGAATAAAGAATCATCCTCCAGTTGTATCACCATATTGGAAATAGAATCCGGCGTAAAATTGTAAGATTGATCTTCCGGTTTGGTGCTGGAACATCCTGTAAAAATCATTGCCACCATTAAGATGGTGACCAGTGAAATGCTCAATAATTTATATGGTTTGAACATAGATAAATTCCATGAGGATTCTAAAGGCAGAAATGACCTCAATCAAGCAAAACCAAATTAAGCAAATCCCTACTAAGCCCGGTGTATATTTTTTTAAGGATGTGGAAAATGAAATTATTTATATCGGAAAGGCGAAAAATCTGCGAAACCGAGTCCGTTCTTATTTCCAGAAAAGCAAACACCAGTCTGCAAAAAATATTTCACTGATTAAACGAATTTCCAATGTGGAATGGCTGGTTGTCCGAAGTGAAGTGGAAGCTTTACTTACGGAAGCAAATCTGATTAAGCAGCATCAGCCCCATTATAATGTGAATTTAAAAGATGATAAATCGTTTCCTTATATCCGGATCACCAAAGAGCCCTATCCGCGCGTTTTTATTACTCGTGAGGTCGTCCGGGATGGGTCTAAATATTTTGGTCCATATACGGACGTATATCATCTTCGGCGATCTTTAAAAGCAGTGCATAAAATTTTTCCTGTTCGCAGTTGCGATTATTTTATCAATGATGAATCCATTGCTGCTAAAAAGGTAAGCCTGTGTTTGGATTATCACATCAAGAAGTGCCAGGGTCCCTGTGAAGGAATGGTTCTGGAATCAGACTATAATGAAATGATTAAGCAGGTGATCCAGTTCTTGCAGGGAAGGACTAAAGAAACCGAAAAATATATTCTAAATCAAATGGAAAAAGCTTCCTCTGAAATGCGGTTCGAAGATGCGGGAATGTACCGGGACCAACTTCATGCCATCGGTCAGTTCAAGGAGCGACAAAGGAAAGTGGCCGCTGATTTTGAGGACAGGGATGTTTTTGCTTTTGCAAAGGAAGAAGACTATGCTATCGCGGTTATCGTCCGGATTCGAAATGGAAGAATTACCAGTCGTGAAAAAATATCGCTTCGCAAGCTGGATGAATTAGATGCCGTAACCTTAGAGACAATTATTACTCGTTTTTACCTGGAGTCTGATTTTATTCCAAAAGAAATATCGCTTCCGCTTGAGCCTGATAATCAAGATCAGTTGAACATATGGCTCAAAGAAAAACGAAATGGTGCCGTCCAATTATCGGTTCCTCAGCGGGGAGAAAAAGCGAAAGAAGTACGATTAGCCTATCAAAATGCTAAACTGCTGCTGGGTGAATGGATGCTGAACCGCAAGAAACGCAGGGAATTGGTGCCGAAAATGATCAATCAGCTTCAAGATGATCTTCAATTGAAAGTTCCACCGCGAAAGATAGAGGCATTTGATATATCGCATTTAGGCGGTACAAATACGGTGGCATCCATGGTATGCTTTACTGATGGTAAACCTAAAAAATCAGCATACCGGAAATTCAAAGTAAAAACGGTGGAAGGTATTGATGATTTTGCATCTATGAGGGAGATTGTTCACCGGCGATATAAACGGGTAAAGGAAGAAGGGATAGGACTGCCTGATTTGATCTTAATTGATGGGGGAAAAGGACAACTCAGCATGGCCGTGTCTGCTTTAAGGGAATTGGGATTGGACTATTTGCCAATCGTTGGGCTTGCAAAAAAACTTGAAGAGGTATTTGTGCCGGGACAGGCTGATGCCCAATCGATTCATAAGCAATCTCCTGGATTAATTTTATTAAGGCGTATTCGGGATGAAGCCCATCGTTTTGCAATTGCCTTTCAAAAGCAGAAGCGAACAGCATCAATATCTAAATCTGTCTTTCATGAAATACCGGGTATGGGAGAAAAACGTGTAAAAAAACTGCTTCGCAAATACAAAGATATTCAAAAGATATCCGGATTAAAACCGGAGGAAATTCAGAAAGATATGAGTTTTTCTAGTGCAATTGCGAAAGAGATTATAAAAACTGCGCGGAAAACTATATCTTGAACCAATTTTATTAGTAAGTTGATTGTAATATTTATCCCAAGGAGATTTTAAATGAAGAAAATTGCTATCCTGATTCTTTTATTTATCACTTCTTCATTTGTATTTACCCAGAACACCTATGTCCCCGATGATAAATTTGAACAGGCCCTAATTGACTTGGGCTACGATGATACCTTGGATGATTATGTACTTACAGCAAACATCAGCGGTGTGATCAAATTGGATGTGGGGGATAAATCAATAAGTGATTTAACGGGTATTGAAGCTTTTGTAGCATTAGAAGAATTGAGACTCTGGGATAATTCATTAACTAGCTTGGATGTGAGCAAGAATACTGCTTTAAAATCACTAAGTCTTAGTCGGAATAAATTAACTAGCTTGGATGTTACCAAGAATACTGCTTTAAAATCACTATCTGTCACTTCTAATCGATTAACCAGCTTGGATGTGAGCAAGAATACTGCTTTAAAAGAACTGTGGTGCGATTTCAATCAATTAACTAGCTTGGATGTAAGCAACAATACTGCTTTAACATGGCTGTATTGCCCTTCTAATAGATTAACCTCTTTAATTATGAGAAATGGAGCCACTAGCCAATTATATAAATTTGATGTAACGCGGAATTACAGTCTTAACTGCATAGAAACTTTAGACCCAGCCTATGCCACCGCTAACTGGACTTCTGCAAATGGGAATATTGATGCGGGCGTAACCTTTGCTTACATTTGTGGAGTAGACGTAGATGGGGTATCTACTTATAATAATAATGGTATTAAAGCAATTACCTTTAATGTAGAGTTGCCAACTCATTCGCTTCCGGATACAGATATCTCACTTGGATTCTGGAAATCGGGTGCAGAAAACCATGAATGTACGGGCTGCAATGGTAGAGATACTGTAAGTATGCGGAAGTTACCAGATGATCATTGGGAAGCAACTGTAGGGCTTGATACAACTTTAGTTGCCAATGGAGAGACCGGAGATAGTCAGTACTGGTATCATTATTTTAAAACAATACCAGATTATACAATCAAAGAAGATTTAGAGCGGTTCAAATCGGAACCAAATCCTGATGGCTTAAGGCAATTAGAACCTGGTTGGCATAAAGAAGCTTCTCTGGTTAATAAAGATACAGTTATTGCGTGGAACAATCTTGCTCCAGTTAGCTTTGACTGGGTAAGTAAGGCATCGGATACGATTAAAATTTCTCAATCTAATCTGATGGAGGAATACGAACTGAAATGGTCAGAGAGTAAAGACGTGGATGGTGAGACTATTGATTATTTGTTACATGCTCAAATAGGGGTGTATCCAGCAGAGGAAATATATGATACGACCAGTACTTCAGTTCAGATCACCTATGAGGAACTTTTGGAGAATGTATTTGAACTCTTTCCCATTTTACCGGGAGCAACGGTGAGGTTTAGTTTGTTAGCTAGTGATGGAAAAGATACTGTAAAAGTATCGGGTGATGATAGAGTACTGTTTGTTAATCGCTATGATTATTTATCGATTGCAGCTGAGGGTGTTCCATTGGAGTTTGCCCTGCACGAAAACTACCCGAACCCCTTTAATCCAACCACCACACTGCGCTTTGACCTGCCAGAGGTAAGTAACATAACTTTGACCATTTACAATATGCTGGGACAGAAGGTGAGAACATTTGATTACCAGAATACATCCGCTGGCTATCATTCAGTTACTTGGGATGCTACCAATGACTTTGGTCAGCAGGTAGGTGCAGGTGTCTATCTATATCAACTGCAGACGAAAGACTTTGTGAAGACACGCAAGATGGTCTTATTAAAATAGTTTGAAGGCTTTACTCAACACAATTAGATTAATGGAGATATTATGAACACAAAACTTTATAAGATTTTTTCAGTCGCTTTAACAGGCTTGATTCTTTTCAGCGCCTGTGATAAAGATGAAGGCACAGTGAATGGTGATATTGTGGGTACTTGGTCCATGGTAGGACTTTCAGGGACGTACACCCGTACAGTAGCTGTACCGGCTGGCGAGCCCGCTGATACAGAGTACGCCCATGTAGCCAGTTGGAAAGATGCAGCCGCCGTAATGGGTGCTTTAGCGCCTGCAGCTGATCAAAAAATAGTAAAACATAAAGATAATGAGGCCATGACAGGTTTCCCCCAATCTGTCTCTTACAATGCTGCATCACTTGCTGCAGCTTCAATTGCCATGACCTTGGATATTCAGGATGCGTCAAGTTCAGGTGATGCTGCGACATATACCTTGAAGGGTACATATCCAACTGTTCGCCTGGATGCAACTGTCTGCCGTACTGCAGGTACAGTCGCACCGATTGATGACCAGGGTTTATATCAGGTAGATATTGATCCGGCAACTGGCTCTGATAAATTAGGAAACTTTTCAATTGCACCAGACATCAATCTTGGCGATCAGGTATTGCCTCCCTTTCCAGATGGAAAGTACAGTGTCAATACGACAGGTGAAGTCGATAAGCTGACTATTGATTTTAACGACCGGGATGCACACGATGAGCTGTATGCCCAAGTAAAATCCACCTGGAATGAAGGAACTGGTCCAGGAACAGGCGACCGCGGGCACACCGGTATATATGAACTGCCAGTTGATGCAACTACAGGTGCTTTTGGCACCACAGGGACTCCGGCCGCAGAAGGTTATATTATGCAAACAGCTCTAGCCACTTGGGGCGGCTATTTGACCTGGTATGCATTCAATATTATTGCTGAAACCAGTGCCAAGGTTGCGGATGTAAAAAACCCACTTACTGATATAGCTGGACCTGCAGGCACACCTGACGGCACAATTGATGCAGTTGATATGATTGCTTACATGCACATGGATAACCTTGCCGTTGGCGGTCAAAGTACTGCACTGGGCATGCCCTACGCACTTTTAGTTGATAGTTCAACAGATCTTAATGGTGATGGTGTACCAGATCCAGTACCTAATAATGACAGCGACCATGATATGGATATCAGTGGCGGAGCAGCAACAATAGCTGCCGGTGGTAAAATGACCTATGTGTTCTCAACCGGAACCTGTTTCCCCCATAATGAAACAATTACCTTTATCGCGGATTTTGAACGCGTAGAATAAGAAAATTGAACACCAACTAGGTGTATTGTTCATAAAAATGGGGCGGTTTATTAGCCGCCCCATTTTTTATGTATTTCCAACCAAAAAACTTAAAATTAGATTCTCAACGCACAATTTTAATCCGATATAAAGCATTAAAAACTGCCAATAAAAAAAGATTTGAACCAAATTTTGGATAGATGTACCTTGTAACGGGTTAATAAAGTTTTTCCACCGAGGAATTACAACAAATATGAACGAACATTTAATCAAATAATCAAAGGAGAAGTGATGAACTCAAAACTGTATAAGATTTTTACAGGCGCCTTGATGAGCGTTATGATATTCAGCGCTTGTGAAGACGCAAAAGAAGATGTAAAAGTAATAGAAGAAGTTCTTGTTAACAATGGAGACATTGTAGGCACATGGACACTAACTGGGCTTGATGGTACTTATGCGCGTTCGGCTGATATGCCAACTGGTGTTGATAGCATAAATAAAGTTGCTTATTGGAAAGATGCAGCAGCATTAGGCTTACCGGCAGAAACAGGCGCACAGACAATATTTACTTTGAAGCAAGATTATCCAATGCCGGGCTTTCCTCAGGTAGCTTCATACAATAAAGCAACACTGGCTGCATTCTCAATTGCTATGACACTCACCGCTCAGGATGCTGCAACAGTAGGAGCGGGTGCTACCTATACCCTAAAAGGTACATACCCGACCACTCGCCTGGATGATATTAACTGCCGTACTTCACCTACAGTCGCACCGATTGATGACCAGGGTTTATATTACGTTAATAAGAACACAAGAACTGGGGTGGTCAAAGCAGGTAATTTTTCAATCGCGCCGGATATTAATCTTGGCGATCAAGTGCTGCCTCCATTTCCAGATGGAACGTACAATGTAGCAGACTCTTCTGTACTGTCAATAGACTTTTATGACCGGGATGCTCACGACGTGCTTTATGCTGAAGTGAAAGATACCTGGGATGAAGCAGCTGATCGCGGAGCCACAGGCATATTTGAATTGCCAGTTGGCACACCTTCAGGCATTATTGGTGATACTACTGGTGGTGCATCTGCAGCAGAAGGATATATTGGCGGTGTAGCAGCATTAGCTTCTTGGGGCACGTATTTAACTGCCTATGCATTAGTAGTTCAAGGTGAATTGGCGTATTTAGCAGCGGCTGCTACTGGAGGTTTAATTACAGTCGCAGATGTGGATCAAGATGGCGCTATTACATCAGCTGATTTAGCTTACTATATGGCGACAAATCCCACTTCTACAACACAAGTCCTTAGTCTACCTTACTCTCTTCTTGTATCAGCTGCAACTGGTGCAGTAGTATTCACGAATGACAGTGGCCATGATCTTGATTTGAGTGGTGGAGCAGCAACAGCTGCGCTTGGTGGAAAATTGACCTATCATTTCCCTACAGGGGTCTGTTTCCCACATAATGAAACAATTACTTTTAGCTCAACATTCGAGCGTGCAGCAAATTAAGCATCTTTGATACATTGTAAGTGTATCGTTCATCAAAATGGGGGTGGTTTCCAAAACCACCCCCATTTTAATTTGAAACAGGAAAAAGTAGATTAATTATGAAAAAATCGATCGCTTTATTGATCATGACCCTAACAGTTGCTTTTTCTCAAAATGCAACTGTTACCGGCAAAATTACCGCTGCCGCCAATGGAAATCCCCTCATTGGAGCGAATGTGGTAATCACCGGCGGAAAGATCAATACCGGTGCGGCCAGCGATTTCGAAGGAAATTATACCATCGAAAATATCCCGCCTGGATCCTATGAAATAAAAGTTACCTATATCGGTTACCGAAAAGAAAATAAAACCCTGGAAATTTCTGATGGAGAAACCGCGGTAGAATCAAATTTTCAACTTGCTGTTGCTGCGATTCAACTAGATGAATACGTGGTCACTGCCAGCCGTGGAAGAAGAGAAAGGATCACCGATGCGCCTGCAGCCATATCGGTGATCTCAGAGCTAAAAATTCGCAGCGCCAGTAACCCGAATCTGGGAGACTACTTTAAAAACATAAAAGGGATTGATTTTACAGCTTCAGGACTGGACAGTTATAACCTCAGTGCCCGCGGGTTTAATTCCAGTTTTTCCAGCCGATTGTTAACCCTGACCGATGGACGCATGGCCAATGTCCCATCTTTGCGTCTGATTGCTTATAATGTAATTCCACTTACCTCCGATGATGTCAGTCAAATCGAAGTGGTTTTAGGCCCCTCCTCGGCCCTTTACGGCCCCAATGCCCACGCTGGAGTAGTAAATATCATATCCAAGCGACCCATGGAATCATTAGGGAGTACAATTGGTTATACAACTGGAACACGTCAGTTCAATAAATTACAGGCCCGACATGCCGGACACATGAAAAATTTCAGTTATAAAATGTCATTCGTGAATTTTACCGCATATGATTGGGAATACATTGAAGATGCGGAAAAAAGAAACCATTACAGCCAGTGGATTGAAGAGACAGGAGATGGTGATCTTCTGGATGATTTTTTCGCAGATGATTTAGCCTGGTGGAATGGTTGGGATATCGAAGTCGACCGTGACGGCGACGGCATCGTAGATACAACATACAAAAAAGGTGACAATATCGTTGAAGATCGAAACCAAGATGGATATAAAGATCTACCGGATTTTAACATTGGTAACCAGCGTGTCGACCTCCGCTTTGATTATGACTTTTCAAAAGATCATTTTGTCAGCTTGAACTTTGGACATGCTCAAGCAACCAATATAAATATTACTGGTATCGGACGCTACCTCGCCTATGACTGGGTCTACCGTTTCTACCAAGGACGCTGGGTATATAAAAACTGGTTTGCGCAAGCTTATTTAAACACCAGCAACTCTGGCGTTACCCGAAATTTGAGAACGGGTGAAATTGTGGTGGACCGCTCCACTTTTTTCCATTTTCAATTGCAACATTCCTTAGAGTTTCCAAGCTTTGGTAATACAAGGTTTGTCTGGGGAATGGACTACCAGCGCACCATGCCGGAAACCTTTGGAACGATATTGCCTGATGGTACGGGTGGCAGAAATCCCGCAAGTTTTAAACGAGACGGCAAAGATAACGATAAAGATGGCAAGATAGACGAATGGGATGAATTGTTCGTGACCAATGAGTACGGTTTATATGCACAAACCCAGACAAAATTGAATGAAAAATTTGAACTGATTCTTTCCAACCGGATTGACCTTCACAGTGGCCAGATAGATTCGAATGGGTTTACGTTTCTCGAAGATCCCCTTTCCGGGGAAACAATGAAGTATGGGATTCAAATGTCGCCGAAGGTGGGTCTATTATATAAACCCAATCAAGAACACACTTTCCGCCTGACAGCTGCCAAAGCATTTAATTCACCTTCCTCTCAGGGACTTTACCTGGATGTGAAAGCGGCGCAATATTCCATTTTCTCAGTGAAAGCAGTGGGAAATGCCGATGGTTATACCTTTTTTAGAAGTGATAATGATAGACTCATGATGTTTGATGTGCGCGCCGGATCAAAAACTGAATTCAGGCTCACTGAAATGCCAGAAAATTCGGTATTATACATTCCAAGTGTTTTAGGAAGGCCAGGACAGTTTGTCGATGCGGAAGACTACCGGAGCATCGATCCGATAAAGCCAGAAGTGATCTGGACTTATGAATTTGGTTATACTGGTCTCATTACGGACCGTCTTCGCATGACATTTGACATCTATAACAGTACCTATAGTGATTTTGTCAGTGACCTCACCTGGGTAACACCAGTGGCATTAGATACATCAAGTGGTTTCTACGCTGTTGATGATCCAGATCCTTTAATTCTTGGCGTGATTAGCCTTAAGGAAAGAAGCAACTGGGTCGATGGAGGGGACGGCATTGCTGGCAGCCATTGGGTTGCATACGGCAGCGCAGACTGGAATAATATTGGCTCTGATTACTGGAAGGTTCCTAAGGAGTATCGATCAGGATCTTGGCTTGAATTTGGTGCAAATGGAGACACCCTTGGTGCCTGGTATACTGATGACAAGTTTCCTGTTTCGCCTCCACTGGCACTTACCTATATAAGTTATGGAAGAGTAAACATGTGGGGATTGGATGCCAGTCTTTATGCTTTTATTACGGAAAGAATTAGTGCTGATGTAAATTTCTCTCTACTGGGGAGAAAAGGATACTATAATAAATTGACCGGTAATCTTGACCCGATTAATGCGCCCAGATTTAAGTTGAATGCCAAACTGACTTACATGGCAGAGAAAGGATTTTTGGGGAATTTAGGATTTCGATATATACCTGAATTTGAATGGTCCGCTGGTGTGCATTTTGGTACCATTGAAAGCTACCTTGTCATAGATGGTATGCTGGGCTACAAATTTAATGAACGCTATGACCTGCTGTTAAACATTAATAATATAAATGATGACGTCCACCGTGAAATTATTGGTGGGCCCAAATTGGGGCGGCATATAACTTTGAAACTCAACGCACACTTTTAAATATCTCAAACTTTTTTCTTTTTGATAAAAAAGTCCTCATTTATTGGGGCTTTTTTACTTTAGAAAACCCATACTGTGTAAATAATGGATAATCATTTACAGCCCTATTTCAACTTTCTAGAAAAAGAGGTGATTCCATTAGAACCGCTCCTCTTGAATCATCAATATGATGAATTATATACGGCTTTGGATAAACTACGTCAACAGGTCAAAAAGCAAGGGTTATGGGCACCCTATCTTCCAGTAGAACATGGGGGCCAAGGTATGGCCTTGATTGAATTTGCCGGTGTCAGTGAAATTCTCGGGCGCTCCCCGCTGGGGCATTATACCTTTAATTGCCAGGCGCCTGATATTGGTAATATTGAATTGCTATCCCATTTTGGCAGTGACAAGCAAAAGCAAACATTTTTAAAACCGCTCATGGATGGTGCAATACGCAGTTGTATAGGTATGGTAGAACCAGACCGTCCCGGATCAAATCCAACCTGGATAGATACCGCAGCTGCCAGAGAAGGTGACGAGTATGTAATTAATGGCCGAAAATGGTTTACTTCCTCTGCAGATGGGGCTTCTTTTTGTATTGTTATGGCTGTCACCAACCCGGCAGCGGAGAACCGTCACCAAAAAGCCAGTATGATCATTGTACCAATGGATACGCCCGGTGTTGAACTGGTGCGCAATATCTCTGTCATGGGTGAAAAAGGAGCTGGTTTTTTCAGTCATGGAGAAGTGCAGTATATCAATGTCCGTGTACCAAGTGAAAATTTGATCCAAAATGAAGGCGAAGGCTTTCGGCTGGCCCAAGAACGTCTAGGGCCGGGCCGGATTCACCACTGCATGCGCTGGATTGGTATCTGCGAACGGTCTTTTGATCTCATGTGCCAGCGA
>ENA-UPTF01001936-UPTF01001936.1-marine-metagenome-genome-assembly--contig:-NODE-1936-length-12490-cov-3.761701_pt1 | contig 12490 bp, 10 predicted proteins | sample MGYA00238166_ERZ767019 | MGnify/ENA primary metagenome ERZ767019 (study PRJEB28930, sample SAMN06266391) | marine metagenome | isolation source: Sea water from 250 m depth | place: Atlantic Ocean... | reverse complement strand
AAGCCATCAGAAAAACCACTTGTCGTCATTCCCGTGCAACTGGAGCCCGCGGTACTACCAGGTTATACTATACCCCCGTAGGAGTGGAATGCCCTAGGGCCTTGCTCTTATGATAATCTCGGTCCTGAACGAATGCGGCATTGACTGACTTGTCCGTATCTTGATCACATCGAACCCAAGATGGGGCCTGCTACGAGATGGATTACAACCCATGCTCCCAAGACAGAAGCAGCAAGCCCCCATGCCCTTGGCCTGATGCCAACACTGAGCCAACCGAATGTCCTCGACAGAGAGCCCGGGGCGAGAGCCACAAATCTGGCCATATTAACGACCAAACCGGCCACTAGTAACATTCCGAGGAAAGCAAGGATTGAGAGGAAAAAGCCGATGATGTCTGAGCGGACGAGTGCTCCGACTCCTTGAGGGACAAGTGTAGGTGCCCTCAGCCAAAGCAGCCAAGCAAGCCAGATTCCTAAGTAAGCATCCTCCTTGAAACTGGATTCATCACGCCATTTCCTGAAGTCGTCCGGGAGCATCAGATAGGCCCTAGCAGATATGACCTCAATCTCGGCAATCCTACCACGCAGAAGCATAGAGGAGCCGTGGTACACTAGAATCGTCGCCAGTAAGAGCTCGACCCAAATCCAAACCGAACCCAGTCCAAGTGCCGACAATAGCGAGACAGGTAGGGCCCAGATAGCGAAACCAGTAGCGGCCGCAGCCGCCGTCATCAGAGAAGCGGCCCCTGGGAAGAGTGGTTCTTCGGGCAATTCCAATTTCCTGTCTCTAGGCATCGCCAGAATCACCAGAGGAAGCAGGGCACTTCCGAACGCGAGTTTGAGCATAGTGAGTGGATTGTTACCTGAGCCTCTGGTAGCAGATTCTACAGCTTCCTCAATCACCATCGCAGACATAGTGCCTGGATTCCAAGTGGTGATAAATCCAGCAGAGTCGATGACGATGACAGCGTCGGTAGCTCCACTTGGGAACGCCTTTCCAATTGATGCGTCTGACTCATCCATTAGCAGCGGCCATGATTCGTTTAGTAAGACCGAGTAGGTGTCGAGGTCGATTGCTCGGACTCCTTCTCCGGTGGCAATCTGAACAAAGGCGATGTCAACCTGACTAATCGCCTCGGCGCCTCTGAACTCGTTCATCTGTCTAATCGAGTTTGGTGAGCCGGGATGAAACAGACCGACCACTAGGGCATCGCTGTCCTCAATCAAATCCGAGAAAGAGATGAGTCCACCATCGTGAGAGAGCAGAGTGAATGAGGGGGCTGCGCCCTGCTGTCGGGGGGCCTCTGAATCGATGTCTGGTAGATGCAAAGCGGGGCCGATAGCAGCGATGGCCAGTAAAACTAGGACTCCGTAAGCTGCGATAGGCAGAGTGGCTTCACGGATGGATGCTGCAATCCATCCTACTATGGCCAGAGGAATAATCAGAATCGCCCACATGGAGGAAAGAAGTGGCCCATCGCCCGGCAGAATCTCGAATCTCAGAACTGCAATTGCATCGCACGGCTCTCCGGGATTTTGGTCGGTGAGTGTGAAGCATGAGTCAATCATGTATTGGCCAGGGGGTATCGGCTTCTCTGAGGACCAAGTCAGGATGGTTCTGTTGGCCTCTCCAATCCTGGCTCCGTGAGGAATCTCGAAGTGTTCGAGACGCTGGTCCTCTTTACCATGCCCATGTACCATCTCATCCCAATCCAATGGGCCGACTATCTGGATAATCTGTCGATCAAAATCACTGGAGCCCCAAGGCGATATAGGGGTGAATTCAATTCTGACCATCCTGTTTGAATCGGTACTGTATTCAAGCATCGGTTCAATCACATCTCCATGGAATATAATGCCGGAAGTAGCATCATAGGTGCCCCACCACAGGACACCTTGCTGAATACAGTCATGCCCCACATCGACACTTAGTGAGATCAGGTCACCTTCGGACAAAGAGACATTGACATTGTCTGCCATAACGGTGAACTCATGAGCCTCAAGGTATGATTCCTGCATTGCGATTGCATTGGTCATTGCTTCGTCGAGAACTAATGTGTCACCCAAGGATAGACTCACGAAGAATCTAGTTTCGGCTCCTGCTGATCCGGGCAGCACATTGGTCAGCCTGCATCCATCATTAGTTGAATCGAGTGAAGCGAACAATCTCACCGTCAAATTCCCCTCAAACCTGAACGAGTTAGACAGGGGCGCTGACTGGATATCGATTAAGTTGGGATTCAGGGCTGAGCTGGTCCTCGTGAACTCAGCCTTACCCAATGGCTCTCCGGTGTTGGTTGACCAATTGCGATCTAGGAAGGGTTCGTTTTCTGTTCCCTTGAGGTAGAGCATGTGAGATTCTGGTAATTCCCATTCTATTCCCGGACCGTCCGCCCCAATTGGCTCTTGAGCGAGAGTCACCGAGCTTAAGGAGAGTGCAAGAAGCAATGTAACGAGGGCCGCGGTAGCGCTTCCGGCAGGTACTCTCGGTTTAACTCTCATGATAGTCTCCAGAACTCGTACGGTACAAACCTCACTATCACCTGTTAGAACATCCTGCTCCAAGCCACGAAGGCCATCATCGCTCCAGATAGGGTTGCGAAGAAGTTGACTGAGTGTTTTCCAATGTATCCCTTGTTCTCCAACAGAGCACCTAGTACTGAGTCGACTTGACATCCAATCCATCCCACGATTGTGATGATTACGAAAGCCTGACCTTGAGCATCATAGAGTAGTGTTGCATCGTGGTGGAAACCATCATGGGAGAACGGAATAATAAGGACAGTCATTGCTGCAATCACCAGCGCGCCAAACAAGGCAGCGAAGGTGCCAGTGGGAGACATCCCTCCGTTGGTTCCTGGAGGTACAGCCTCCAAGTTGATGATGTTGCGGGTCCTAGGGTCGAGGCTTCCTATCTCTGATGCTAATGTGTCTGAGAGGGCTACGGATGCACAGCAGGCCATACCCAGCAGATACCAGTCTCCATCTCCTAGCCAACTCAGTATGGCGACTATCGAAGGGGCTGCGCCATTGGCCAACACATTCCTCCAACCTCTGGTACCATCGTTGCCCTCTTCAATCGACAATGCTTGCTTCTCCTCGAACCTCCATCTCGTCGCAATTGAGCTGAGAACTAGAAAGACGACCATGATTGCTAGCCATGTCCAGTGCCCCATAAGCGATACCACGAGTCCGACGACCATCGCCGCGAGTAGGCCACTAACATCCAGCATCTTGCGAATGCGCGAGGCCAGCAACAGGGCTGCGACCAGTGCCAGAGAGATGATTTGGTCCTGCGTCAGGTAGTCGGTTGGACTCATGATATCTGCTCGGGACGCCCGGAGAGGCAGACATGAAGGATTCCCCTAAGTTGAATCCGTTCCTTATGGAACGGAATGTTGTGAAGCCTTCGGGGGCAGGGCTGAAATCACTCAATGATGTGGTCTGATTGTGGACGGGACGCTAGGGAGTTTAATCGGCGACCCCGAACAAGGCAATTCGGAAGTACGGAGTTACTGGAAATCTTGGATGGTCAGTCTAGCATTCTGTGTAGTTTGGTTCGGAGTGACTTCGATTGCAATTATTCTGATATTCGTCGTTCTTGCACTGCTAGGGATATCAGAGTCATTTTCGATGCATCTGTCCATCTCATTCTCCTATCTGATAGCCATCCCTCTGACACTGCTGTTCATGCAAGTCGAGAAACAACTACCAGACCTCCCCGGGAAGTTATCAATCGATTCCCCTAAGCAAGCATTGGTCTTGCTGCTAGCAATTCCCGTACTCGTAACAATAGTTGATTTCGTCGTAGTAATCGTATATGGCATCGGGTATGAATTCATTTTCGGGATACCCGAAGTTCCTACCGACATAGGAGTAGACTGGGGTTCTGGCCCTGTAGCACTAGGATTGGTAATAATCTCTACAGTAATCATCGCCCCAATCGCTGAAGAGTTGATGTTCAGAGGATATCTTCTCGACTCAATCAGGAAGATGCACGGAGATTGGTTCGCAGTAGTAATCAGTGCCCTATTATTCGGGATTGTTCACTTCGAGCCCTACACAATCGGAATGGCTGCAATCGGGGGGCTAATCTATGGTTATGTCAGAGTAAAGACCGGTAGTCTTTGGCCCTCAATAATCGGACATATGATTTGGAATGGTATTGCATTAATTGTGACTTATCTTTAGTGCCGCTCAGATCGCCCATCACTCGCGACGCCTGAAGCATCCGGTGCGGTTCCTCATCACTGCGGCGGTTACGGATGGGCTCACGCCTATGGAATCTATCACATGATTGCGCCACATGCACCACAGTAAAGCTCACTCTTAGAATTGTCTCGCTGCATACTCCACTGACCACATGCCGGACAGGGCGGAAGGCCCTTCTCACTGGCCTTGACCGCAGGACCAGTCTTGCGCTTCTTGCGATCTGGCCTGAACCATCCCTTCTTCGGCCTCTTCACCTTCGGCATGTGTCCCGGAGTAGCGAGAGGGGGGGCCCTCAATAGGCTTCTGAACGCAGACAGGTAGGGCGACGCAATCATGAGGGGTTCTCGTATGGCACAATCATGCGATGCACTGTCGTAGGTGCTGGAGTATCGGGCCTTTCGTGTGCCGTCAAACTTCTAGAGGCAGGGCATGAGGTGGAAGTAGTATCGGACAGGTTCAGTCCGGATACCGTCTCTGATGTAGCAGCAGCAATCTGGTACCCCTTCCTGACTGCCCCTGCAGACAAGGCAGATGTGTGGGGACGGGAGACCTATGCAGAATTAGAAAGACTCGCGATGGAGGTCCCTGAGGCAGGTGTTCGGATGCGCGATGGCAGAGAATACCTCAGAGAGGTGGTCGAGTTGCCCCCTTGGAGAGATGACATCGCTGCATTCCGAATTCTAGAGAGTCAGGAGATACCTGACGGGTATGTGTTTGGATGGGAGTTCAGGGCACCTGTCATCGAGATGCCCCTATACATGCCTTGGTTGAAGTCCAAGGCAGAGAGGATGGGTTGCTCATTCCGACTTGAATCGGTCCGTGACCTCTCCGAGGTTCCGGGAGATGTTGTAGTGAATTGCGTTGGATTGGGTGCTCGCGAACTGTGTGATGATGCAGAGGTTGTTCCCGCTCGCGGGCAAATTATCTTCATCGACCAAGATCCGGGCATCGGACACTTCGATCAGCAACCTGACACACTGACTTACACCATCCCGAGGAGTGATGTCACCGTTCTGGGAGGCACGGCTCAGATTGGCGACTGGGATTTAGAAATGCGCCCTGAGGATGATGAGTTGATTCTAGATAAGGTAGAGGCTCTATGGCCCGATTTAGACAGGAATAAAATAATCGGAGGCACTGTCGGCCTCAGGCCTTCGAGGAGTGAAGTTCGTCTCGAAGTCGAGATTGCCGCAGGTAGAACAGTGGTCCATAACTACGGGCATGGTGGTGCGGGAGTCACGCTCTCATGGGGGTGCGCAGAAGAAGTTGCGAGTCTAGTCTCTCAGTCTGCGTGACCTACCCAAGCAGCCTCAGCATGCAGGGTCTTGGACTTCACAGGGATAATCTTGCGATAGACCGAAGCGGGGCTTGAGATATCCCCGTCCACTGTGAGCAGGTTCTGTAGTGAGATTCCAAAGAGTTCTTCGTTACGCTGTAGCAGGGGTTCTACGACTTCCCAGTCTTCATCCGACATGTCAACAAAGGCTCCACCGTTGAGTTGAGAGTCCGAGAGTCTCTGGTGCGGATCTCTGACATAGATGGCGCCTCCAGAAGCAAGTGAGAATAGGTTGCCTCCCGGATAGGGAGTCTCCAGTGGTGTCATCTCACCTCTGTGGTCAAACTGCATACCGTTGATTACAACGAAACCTCCTCCCTCCAATGGATCGCCTGCCATGAAAGACTCAGCCAGATAGTCAAGTGCGGTACCGTTGATTACCAACTTAGGGCTGCCCACTGAGTTGATCATGGGCCTTCCAGCAGCGTTTCCTAGGACAAACAGACTTCCTCCCTTGGAGCCGTATCCGTAGCACTGCCCTACATCACCGTGTACTACCAGTTCACCGGACTTGTGTATCTGAGCAACTTGGTCCTGAGCGTTGCCATGCATCGAGATGGTCATGCCGTCATTACCGCTTCCTAGATAATCCCCTACCGGACCTAGGACATCGATCTGAACATGCCCGGTGCCTGGTCCGAAGCCATTGCCGATGAATCGGTGACCTCGACAATTTACTACTACGAACTTGGTCCATCCAGCACGGTACAGAGAGACCAATTCTAGAGCCAGAGAATCCCTTCCTTCTGGAGGATATGGACGGGCATCGACTACTATCTTCTGAGAATCAGAAGAAGGTTCTGGAATGTGCCCGGGGGCCTTTTGAGCGGTGAACTCAGAACAGGGGTCGTGCTTGGAAGCGGAGATGATTGATACAAGTGTGGACTCAATCTGGTCTAACCATCTCGACCTTCTCAGCACACCTGTGTCATACCTCCTGTCGAGTAATAGAGTGAGGAGTTGCCATGCCCATTCGCGACCTCGTGACTGGGAGAGTGAGGAAATCTGCTCGAGTGTCGCTAGCGCATCGGACCAGCCAATATGAGGTAGACCCTCAACGATTGCATCGAACGACTCGGATGGGTCGGCAGATAGAGAGAAGGGGGAGCTATCTGATAGCTCTCCCAAATGGTAATCTCCTGATGGATGAGTGTCTACGATTTCGCCGAATTTATTTGTCATTACCAATTCCTTACCGCCGTCCTCGGTTGGAACCACATCGAATAGGAAGGCGCCGCCATCGGTGTAAGAGCCGCCTCGAGCATTCCAGTACTCATCGGCTCGGCGCCAGAATCTCTTGTCCTCAGACGCTAGACTCTCAAGGACCGCATCAATTACTTGCTTCTCCGAGCCGCAGAACGCTATCGCAGCCTCTCCTCTCTGGTAGGCAAAGACCTGGGGCCTGAGCATACTGGTATCGGTAATTCCAATCAGTCTGTGAGTGGGACCATTCGACTGAGCGATGATGAAGAACCAAGGTCCGTCGGGGCTACCGTGGATATGAGTCCTCTGAATGGCAGAGTATACCTCTTGTTTCTCCTCTGGCAGCATGACGAAGTCGAGTTCGCTGGTTGGGGCTAGACTCTCTATGACATTCTCCATGCTGTAGCCATAGACTCTTCTGTGTAAGTCGAAGGCTAGGGCCCCAACTTCTGTGTCAGTGAAGAAAAGTGGCTCCATGCCCCTCTGAGCGAGGTAGTCCTTGACTGAGACATAATTCGAGAAGTCGCCATTGTGGACTAAGGCACAGTCGATGCCTTGCCCGAAGGGGTGGGCTCCACCGGGGTGAGTCACTCTGCCCCTTGTAGGGTATCTGTGGTGACCTATCCAGACATGAGCAGTCATGTCATCAAGCAAGTAGAACCTGATGACATCCTCTGCGTATCCTACAATCTTGAGAATCAACATGTCCCTACCATGGCTGAGGACGAATGCATCCGTCCTACCGTCCTTGGCATAGAACTCAACATTGAGGTTGTGAGTAGTGTGGAAGACGAATTCATCCGAGGCGGCCTTCCTGTCTTCAGAATCTATCGGTCCATTCAGTTTGGTGTCGATGAACTCGTCAATCGCGCTATCACGTGGCCTGACGAAGTAGCAGACCACATCGGGAGGTCTTGAGTCGAGGTTTGACAGATCTCGTTCCCATGTTTCCAGAGTTGGCATCTCATGGATGTGATCGAGATGGAAGTTCGGGTGGATGAAACTCTCTTCTACTGAATCTCTAACCTCGGGATTGAGATATGCGATTGCATAGAGGAATGAGTCAGATAGCGTCTGGGAGTCTATTCCGAATTGCTCCGGGTCGAGTCCGACCATCGCAACTCCTCCCCCCTTACCATTGCCTCTATTCCTCATCTGCTCGAGCGAGTCGAACAGGTGGCGGCCCGCGACTGGAATCTCGGAAGCTAGTCCGACTACTCCGCAGCCGCCCTCTGCGGCGTCCTCCTCGCGTCGCTCGAACTTGGGGTGGCTTGAGGTCATCTCTCGCCTGGCATTGATTATAGTAGAGGGGTCAATCATTCGCCTCCCTCCTCGCCAATATATCTCAGTAAGTCTGTCCTACCTCGGAGCTGGCTGACGTCACTCATCCCTAGCTTCCTCAGGATGTCGCGCAGCCTCCACTGCATGGCCTTGTACAGGTTGTCGAGTCTCATCTCGGCCCAGTCCTGCTGCACCCATTCCTGCAACTGGATGTCCGTGGTTGTCAGGCCCCACGGGCAGCCTCGTCCGGACGGGCCGCCCTCGCAGTTGGCGCATCGAGTACAACCCATTCCGACTAGGTCTGTGGTGCCCAGAACGCACCCATCAGCGCCCAATGCGATGGCCTTGGCAATGTCGTCTGCGGTTCTAACTCCTCCACTTGCAATCAGTGTGACTTTGTCTCTCACACCCTCCTTCTGCAGGAACTTGTGGACTTTGGGGATGGCCAATTCGATTGGCATGGCGATGTTCTTCTTGGCGATTTCAGGGGCAGCTCCTGTGCCCCCGTAACTGCCGTCCAAGTGAATGATGTGGGCTCCCGCATAGTACGAGCCTACTGCCACCATGTCGACATCATGAGGTGTGCTGACCTTGACCGAAAGTATTGCTTTGGGATTCACAGTCTCAATCCAATCGAGGTGCTTTGAGTGGTCCTCAACCGAGTAAGTCGAGTGGAATGGGAACGGGCTGAACAGGCTGACGAATGGGACTGAGCCTCGCAACTTGGCGACCTCTTCACCCGCCTTGGCAGCCAGCAGGTGCCCTCCAAGGCCGGGCTTGGCACCCTGGGCGTACTTGAATTCAACAATCGGGGCAGCTTGGATGGTCTCCTCCTCAACCCCGAAGTAGCCAGTAGCCACCTGAGTAATCACGTTCTCCTTGACCTCGTACAACTCAGGCGGGTAACCTCCCTCGCCTGTCGACATATAGGAGTTCCAGCGCTTTGCATTCTTCGCCCGGGCCATCATGACGTTGATCGAGACGGAGCCGTATGACATGCCACCGCCATACCACGGAATGTCAATTCCAATCTCGTTCTTGCCATCGGCTCGGCGGTTGAGTGGAATTGAAGTGTCAATCTCCTGCGAGTGCTCCAGCCATTCTTCCTCGGACAGGAATTGGAAATCAAGTCTGTCAAACCCTCCGTCACTCTTGCCGGTCTTGAAGTTCATGTCAGAAGGTACCTTTCCAGTCTCGGCCATGTACCAAGTGGAGAGAATGAGTTCGTCAGTCCAGCGTGCGTCACCGAGGGCCTCAGGAGAAGGATACTCTCCGAAGGCACGGGCATTCATTCCATTTTGCAGCAGTCCTGTGGTCTTATGGAGCAAGTTTTCACTCGGAAACACTACTTTGTCCTTGTAGGCGTCATACGCTTCGGACAGCATCTGAGGGAGCCGCATCAGTGACCACCTCCAACATACCCAGCGATATCTTCGAAGGCCTCGTCCTCAAGATGGCTTACCAACATGGAGCGGCCGAATTCTCCCCTGAGTCTGCGAACCTCCCGGACTCCCATAGCGCCGAGAATCTCCAGCATTTGGTCCCTCCAAGAACCGCACAGATTAGTCAGGCGTTGCTGCGCCCAATCCTCGTCGAGGTTCTTCGGCAGCGTGCCTGAGACCAGCGCTCGCTCCCTGAGCGAGCCGTGCGAACGGCCCTGTAGTGCGAATAGAACAGGGAGGTCGAGAGCGACCACATCCAGACCACTGATTATCGCCTTTGGAACATGGTCGGCGCCGACTATTCCGCCGGCCCCAATCAGTGTGACCTGATCTCTACGGCCCTGCTCGATGAGCATCATATGAGCCTCCTTGAACAATTCAGTAACGAAAGTGCCGTCAGAGCCCACGCCGTGCAAATCGGCGAGCAGGTGAATCACCTTGGCTCCCGAATCGATGGCATCGGACATCAGGCCCTGCCATCCTTCCTCGAATGGGATGCGAACAGCTACGACTGCATCGGTTGCATCACAAGCCGCCTCGAAGCCTGAGCAGTCCCAACCCCAAGAGCGATTGGGAGTCAGACTGAGCTCGACCATCCTAGCATTGGGAAATTGGGATGCCCTTGCTCCCATAGTTACATCTAGCACTGGAGCGACATATGGTGAGTCGAGTCCTTCTCTCAGAACGAGGCCGCCATCCAAGCAGGCAATTGTGTCGATTTCCGCTCCAGTTGAAGCAACTACTCTAGCCAACTCCTCAGTTCCTAGATCGCCTGGTGGCAGGTCAAATACGAATGGTACTTGGATAGTGAACATCTCTGGAGTGGGGCCAGAGATTCTTCCTTCCGAGTCGAATGTGAGGTGCATCGGCTTGCTGCCGATATCCACGGATGTTCCAATCAGCTCTCTTCCGTGGATTCCATCCCTGCTGGGCCTTACAATCTCCGACATGTCGGTAAGCATGCCATCGAATCCAGGGCCACCGAATCTTCCTCGGTATCCTTGACCTCGAACAGGAACCATGCCCTTCCTTGCTTCTTCGTCAATGGCAGTGATGTGGCCGTGAGTGGTGTAGGAGTCTCCTAACTCCTGGAGATCTGGGTTAGGAAGCACCTTGACGAATTCAGGATGCTGAACTGCGCATCTCATACAACCGACGCATAGCTCGGGCTTCGGAGCGAAGCCTCCCACTGGCCCGGAGAACACACCATAGGTACATGGCCTAGCTAATATGACATCGAAATTCCAATCCCATGGTCGGAAGTATTGAAGCGTCTCAGTAGCGAGCAGTGTTGCCAGGCCGACTTTTCCAACCTCGACTAGGAATCTGTGAGGAAGGGGGTCAGCATCCTCCACCTCTTCTGTATCGATGTGATATCTATGGTAGCTGTCGGCAATCTCTCTAGCAATCTTTGTAGACTCGGAGCCGAACCGGTCGAGAGTGAGTTTTCCTTCACCTTCGGTGTACTCCATTTCTGTAGTAGATTCCAGCATCCTGACCCTCAGGTTCGCGTGGTATAGCGAGAATGCTATAATCATTGGGTATTTCTAGTATCAAATTGGCCATTATCTGTGCTAATTATTATGAAATAGCAATAATACTGAACGAATGAACAATAATATAGAAAAATAGTAATAATAACTCACAACTTACGAACTACCTGTCCCCGAGTTTGCCCATTCGTTCAAGCCTTAGCACTAGCATATTGGGTCAGTTTGAAGACGGGCCTCTGTGAGGCCCGCCTCATGGCCCTGAAGGATGCTTGGGCGATACCAGAGTTCCGTCGCCTGCTGATAGGAAATGGCGTCAACATGCTAGGCAGCTCAATCTTCATCATTGGCATGGGCTGGACCATCGCCCAAGTAGGAGGGGCCAAGGCCTACGGGCTGGTATTCACAGCCTACTTCCTTGGTCATCTTCCTCTACTTCTGTACGGCGGGATGGTAGTCGACAGGATGCCTAGGAGAACAGTGGCACTCGTCGCTGACTTTTCGCAAGCAGTTCTTGTCTTGATTGCCATGCTGGCCCTCATGGCTGGATTCGATCTCATCAAGACTCTGCTCGTGATTACTTTCCTTACCGGAGGCGCTGGGGCGTTCTCAATTCCCGCAATAGGTGCCTTGGTGCCGGACTTGGTTGAGGAGGAAGTACTGCCTCAGGCCAATGCTCTGAGGGGTGTTGCTATGACTGCTGCATGGATGCTTGGGCCACTGATTGGAGGTTTCACAGTAGAACAGTGGGGAATTGAAGCGTGTCTATTCGTAGATGTGTTGACTTTCCTGTTCAGCGGAGCTGTACTGTGGACAATCTCGGAGGTTCCGATTCAAAGAAACGAGGAGGCCGGCGATCTGCGCGAGGAGGTAATCGAGGCGTGGGCATTCGTGAAGACTCAGCCCTGGCTGTTCGCTGGCATATTCATGTTCATGATCTGGCATATCGGAGATTCTGCAATCGAGATTGGAATTCCATTCATTATTGAAAGCAAGGATTTGGGAGCTAGGGAGTTTGGGCTATTCGGCGCTGTTGGGGCTCTGGGTGCGATGTTCGGATCTGTGCTTGCAGGAATTAAGCCGATTCCTAAGGAGTCGCGTGGTACTGTGTTCTACATGTTCATCGGCGGAATTGCTTGGTGTATGCTGATGTGGGCTATGCCAATCCCATTCTGGCTAATCCTGCTGTTCGTACTAATCGAAGGTACGCTTGGAGGTACTTTGGGTGTAATCTGGAGGACCACGATGTCCGATAGTGTGGACCAACACCTGAGAGGCAGAGTCAATTCTCTTGATGCGATTGGCTCTCTGATATTCATCCCTCTAGCACCGTTAATCGGTGGATGGATGATTGAGACCACCAATGTCCTGACTACATACTCCATCGCTGTGGCATTGATGGTGCTAACTACCACTGCAGGACTCATCGTGCCTTCCTTCAGACGCTTTGAGCGAATCGAACACGAGGACTTCCCAATTACTCTCGATCAAAGTCTATCTGACTGATGTCTACTGAGAACCATTTCT
>ENA-UPTF01001935-UPTF01001935.1-marine-metagenome-genome-assembly--contig:-NODE-1935-length-12494-cov-6.451156_pt1 | contig 12494 bp, 7 predicted proteins | sample MGYA00238166_ERZ767019 | MGnify/ENA primary metagenome ERZ767019 (study PRJEB28930, sample SAMN06266391) | marine metagenome | isolation source: Sea water from 250 m depth | place: Atlantic Ocean | study... | reverse complement strand
GTAATCGATTTTGCGGATCTTGATTGCCGTAAAAATAGCCTCAGCAACAGTCATTTTTCAAAATTCCATAAGATATATTTAAATGATATGAATCAGATTCAATTCCAATCTCATTTTGGATAAAATAAATTTCCGAATAGATGATACAAAGTTTTTTGATTAATGAACTATGATCATAACTAAAAAGGATAACCGACAAAAAATGTAGTTTGTCCTCCCTCCTTGCCGTATCCACGGTCGATTCTGACAATAATGGTATTAAAAAGAAATCTTGTGCCGGCGCCGTAAGACGAGCGCATATTTTTCCATAAGCTGCCCTTATCCGGAGAGACTGTTCCCTCTTCATAGAAGAAGGCCAGCTGAAGTCCCGCAAATGTCCCCTTTTCCAGAATATAGTTGAAGGCATTCTGCGCTTCATGCACATACCAGCGAAATTCCACTCCCCGAAAATTTGTGTAGCTGTCATAAAAGCGGTTTGTACGGTAGCCTCGTAAACGGTTGGTTCCGCCGAGTGACGTTGCCTTGCCGTTTTCTGCTTCTGCAACCTGACGGGCATAAAGTTCGTTGAGAATTGCCTGACACCCGGGTCTTGCCGAGTTATCACAGACATATTGACTTTGATCAATAGTTCCTTTTTTTATTACAGTCGAAGAACCAAAAAACTGGTTCAAAACCAGAACACCTTTGTTTTCAGCTATAACCGGAATGTAACCGGTAAGATTATAATCTTCCTGGTAATATTCTGAGTTTCCTGCTCTGGAAGATGGTTGCCCCCATATTTCGTACTGAAAGCGGTAACCGATTCTCGGATCACGTCGATTATCTGTATCATCGACATACAGTCCATAGCGGTAGCCCCTTGGACTTTCTATAATTCCTGCATTTTGTGCATTGTAAAATGTGCCGTTTGGGTCGACTAATCCGTATGGTTTTACTGCAGCATCACTGTAAGCGTAATATGCCTCCAACTGATTATCTAAAATATTTACAGAAAGTTCTCCACCGGAAGCTTCTACACTGGTGGCCAGCAGATAATACATACTGTCCGTGTCAGAATCTATTCCACGCTGACCTTCCGGCCAGCCGACGTTACGGATTTTTGTTGAAAACCAGGTGAAGGTAAGATGTTCTGTAAAAAGTGGAATATCGAAAATTGAAAGAATATCTATCTGAAAATCATCATCAAAATATTTCGCTTTACCTCTGAGACTGACTGCAGTAATATCAGACTCGCTTCCTCCAATTCCTGAAACTGTACCCCCAAGTCCATAAAAATCCTGTACTCCGGGGATACTTCCTATTACAGGATAAACAAACCAGGAAATCTCAGAATCATAAGTTTTGCGTCTCTCAAAAAGTAAAGCATGAGCGGAGGTTGTCCAGCTAAACAAAAGCATGAGGACAATCAGGCCACAGCGAAACAGAGGATTCATTTAGTTACAATTAGTAATTTTCAACCTGAAGTCATAATAAACTGAGGCATGCCCATGCAGTTATGATAATGTGGCCTGTATCGTTCTGTGTCATAAAACCGATCCACATCAATTTTTTTATCATATTCAGTCACCACCTCGAATGGTACATGATCGTACCTGCCATTTTTTAAGCAAACCATTCTACCGCTTTTTCCTTCCAATATCAGATCCATCGCCAGGTTACCGTAAACCATTGGTACAATGGAGTCAATTGCATCCGGCTGTCCGGAGCGAGTCATGTAACTCATTCTTTGATTTATCGTTTGAATCGATTCTCCTTTGTTGTATTTTGGAGTCCGCGCCACCAGTTCTGCACTGACCATATCACCTATTCCACCAAGTTTTTTGTGACCATAGGCATCAGTTTCCTGATTTGAAAAAATCATTTCCGCACCTTTAAACATGGCACCTTCTGAAATCAATACAACGGAATAGTTGCTTTCATTATCCCGGCGGTCTTTAACCAATAGTTCAGTAAGGCGTTCTATATCAAATTCATATTCCGGAATCACGCAACGGTCTGATGCTCCCGCCATTGTCGGTACCAAAGCCGTATATCCCGCATAACGTCCCATCACTTCAATCACCATCAGCCTTTCATGTGAACCGGCACAAGTACGCAACTGGTGAGAGAATTCAATTGTACGGGTTACGCAGGTGCTGAAACCGATGCAATAATCTGTACCAGGAACATCATTATCCATCGTTTTCGGTATTCCAACACAACGGACACCAACCTCATGTAGCCGCAGACCGTAACTGAGGGTATCATCACCTCCAATCGGAATCAGATATTCGATCCCCAGGTATTCCAGATTTTTGATGATTTCAACAGTCAAATCATTTTCATCCGCATTATATTGATCCTGCAATGACTCCGGCACTTTTTCTTTGGAAACTTTACTGGGTTTGGTGCGGGATGTGTGCAGAAAAGTTCCGCCGGTTCGAGCGATTTTTTGTACGTTTTGTTCTGTTAATACTTGGCAGTACAGCTGATTTTCCAGAGACTTTTTTCGGTCAATTTTCAAGATCCCTTCCCAGCCGTTCCTGAGACCAACAACTCTGTAACCATTTCGATTGGCACGGATAGTTGCCGCACGAATAGCCGGATTAAGTCCCGGTACATCTCCGCCGCCCGTCAGTATTGCAATAGTGCCTTTAATTTTTGACATATTCCTCCATTAATTTAATATTTTTCGATAAAGAGCCACATAACATTGCTCACAATTCTCCTTTTCTATCTTTGCAAATGTGCCGCTTTGTGATATTTTTCCAAACACACAGTTTTGCAGGGCAGCCGAAACTGGATACAATCCTCCCATTATTTTTGTTTTGTAACAAGCAAATATGAAAAAGGAAATTCCGGTAAAACAACTTGGCGCCGCCCGCATCCCCTCTCCATTACCGCTTAGCAGCAAATCAAATTACGAAAATTTTCATTTTGTCAAAGACGATGCGCGTTTTCTACACAATGCAACTGAATGTTCAAAAGGGAAAAAAACAAATTTCTTTTGAACAGTCAGAACCGCATACAATCTGTTTTTTTGATATATCAAATGTCTGGGCTGTAATATTATGAAAAGTATTCACCAAAAAATTAGTTCGGTTTGGACTTAATTAAGAATCAAAATTTTTTCATATTTTAGAACAATACAGTATGAAATTTTCAAAAAAATTACTGAACCAATGTCAAGAATTTATTAAATCAAATCTCTCAGAATGGCGCATGCTTGATGCAGATTCGTCAGTCATGCTTGTCACATCTCTAATCGTCGGAATCTGTTCCGGATTGGGGGCAGTTCTTTTCCGTCGACTTATTGAATGGTTTCAGAGTTTAGCCTACAGAGATTTTTCCGGATTACTAACAGAATGGTATCCACTGCATTTGATATTGATCCCAGCTCTGGGCGGAGCAATTGTGGGGCCTCTGGTCTATTACTTTGCCCGTGAGGCAAAGGGCCACGGAGTACCGGAAGTAATGGAGGCCCTTGAACTGCGTGGCGGCAAGATTCGTCCTCGTGTGGTGATTGTTAAATCTCTGGCCTCTTCAGTTTGTATTGCAAGCGGCGGCTCAGTAGGAAGAGAAGGTCCAATCGCCCAAATCGGTTCAGCTTTGGGTTCATTCGTTGGACAGTATTTAAAACTTTCTAAAGAACACGTACGCACCCTTGTAGCCTGCGGTGCCGCCGGAGGAATTGCCGCAACTTTCAACGCACCAATTGCCGGAGCGGTGTTTGCGCTTGAAGTTCTTTTGCGTCGTTTCGGCAGCGTTTATTTTGGAGCCGTCGTTATTTCTGCGGTTACTGCAGATGTAATTGCACATTACTTTGAGGGAGATCAGCGCACTTTTTTAACTCCGGAATATTCATTAAACAGTCCCTGGGAACTGTTGCTTTATACTTTGATGGGTTTTGTTGCAGCACTGGCTTCAGTTGGATTTAGTCGAATGCTCTATTTTTCGGAAGATATCTGGAACTTAATCCGTATTCCGGATCCAACAAAACCTTTATTGGGAGGAGTACTTCTGGGCTTGCTGGGAATAGCCTCCTATCAAATCGACGGTTTCCCGCGTGTTTTTAGCGTCGGCTATGAAACTATTGAAAGCACGCTATTCAGCCAACTGACTCTCCAAGTCACTTTTAGTCTGCTGATTTTGAAACTTATTGCCACAACCCTGACTCTAGGTTCCGGAGGTTCAGGCGGGATATTTGCGCCCTCATTGTTTATGGGTGCTATGCTTGGAGCTTCTTTTGGTCAAATCGCTCACACATTATTTCCTGAAATTGTGGCTCCGTCCGGTGCTTATGCATTGGTTGGAATGGCAGCGTTTTTTAGCGGCGCTGCACATGCTCCGATTACTGCTATTCTCATTCTTTTTGAAATGACTGGCGATTACCAAATAATTCTGCCCCTGATGCTTGCTACTGTACTCAGTACAATAGTTTCCAGGAATATCAGTCGTGATTCAATTTATACACTAAAATTGAAGAGACGCGGTGTAGAACTGTCGGAGGATACTCAGGCAATTGACCTGATGCAGGGTGTAACAGCACAAATTGCGATGAACCCTGAAACCAATGCTGTACCTTTTGATATGCCTTTAGTTGAGTTAATGAATGCTTTTTCCAGCACACATTATCACGCCTTGCCGGTGGTGAAAGATGAAACCAAATTGATTGGAGTGATTACAATTAAAGAACTGGATCAGCTGCGATCCGGAGGTTTACTTGAATCAAAAACCATTGCTGAAATTTTGACCAACAAAAAACCGGCAACAATACTTCCACATCAGCCGGTTTGGATGGCTTTACGGCATCTGGAAGACCAGGGCGAAGGGTGCGTTCCAGTCATTTCTGAAACAAGTGAAAACACATTACTGGGGGTACTGAGGAGAATCGACATCATTCGGGCATATAACAAAGCGGTTTCTCAAAGGGCTCAGGATCAACATCACGATGAAATTCTGAATATTCGAAAACTAAACCGGACAGGACTGACTGAAGTTACTTTAGGCCCGAAATCGCCGATTGTTGGAAAGCGGGTAAAAGAATTACGTCTTGGAGACGACACGCTGATGGTTTCCGTACGCCGAAAAGGAAAGTTGCGCATTGTACGGGGTGAAACTATTTTACATGCCAATGATAAGGTTACTATCTTTTCCGAAAAGCCCAAAGCAGACTTTCTGGAAAATTATCTTAATGGAACTTTGGATGATTCAGAGCTCCCGGAAGAGTCACTCGTCTGTAACCGTGAAGTAGAAATACCTCCGGAATCCTCCATTGACGGAAAACGAATCCGAGATTTGAGTCTACCGGAAGATTGTGTGTTAGTAAAAATTATTCGTAACCGTCAAATTATCCTCCCTCGAGGCAATACTGTTCTATACAGCGGAGATATTGTTGAAATCTTTGGAGTTGATGAAAAACTCCTTGAGGCCGAAATTAATTTGATCAGCTAACTCGCTGCAGCAACACCAAAATTCCTTTTTAGAATTGAAATAATTGACCAATCTAGTAGACTGGATTGTGATGTTTTTGAATTTCGCTGTATTTGGAAATCTCTTATATCGGGGAGCCAAAATCCGAACATTGGTGATTTTCTGCCTCTCATTTCGGACAATGTAATCCAATGTTTAGAAAAGTCTCAATATAAATGACAACTTCACCCTTAAAAATTATCTGGACCAAAACAGACGAAGCTCCCATGCTCGCCAGTTATTCTTTACTTCCCATTGTACGGGCATTTACTCAAGACATAGGGATTTCCATTGAAAGCCGTGATATTTCTCTTTCAGGACGCATTCTTTCCTGCTTTCCGGATAAGCTGACTGAAAACCAGAAAGTTCCGGACGAACTCATGATACTCGGCGAGTTGACTCAAGACCCTGAAGCTAATATCATCAAACTTCCAAATATCAGTGCCTCGATTCCGCAGTTGAAAGCAGCAATTGCAGAACTCCAATCACACGGATTCAATATACCAGACTATCCGGATATCCCGCAAAACGAAACTGAAACCAATATCAAAAATCGCTATGCTAAAGTTTTGGGAAGTGCAGTCAATCCGGTGCTTCGTGAAGGTAATTCTGATCGCCGTGCTGCGACTGCTGTAAAAAATTATGCCAAGAGACATCCCCATTCAATGGGAGCATGGAGTGTGGATTCAAAGTCTCATGTAGCGACAATGAATGGTGGAGATTTTTTTGCGAATGAAAAATCCACAACCATCAAGGAATCAACCTCGGCTAAAATCGAATTTGTAGCATCGGACGGAAAAAGTACTGTATTGAAAGACAACCTGTCGCTGGAGGCCGCGGAAATCGTGGATGCAACTTTCATGAGCAACAAAGCTCTGGATACGTTCCTCGATCAGCAAATCCAAGATGCCAAAAAGCAGGGAGTTCTTTTTTCTCTGCACCTGAAAGCGACGATGATGAAAGTCTCTGATCCGGTTATTTTTGGACACTGCGTTAAGGTTTTTTATGCCACAGTACTTGAAAAACACGTAGAGACCATTGCCGATTTAGGTGTCAATTTCAACAACGGCATCGGCGAACTTTATTCAAAAATGGAGGAAGATAAGAAAATATCTCCAGATGAAATAGCTGAAATTAAAGCAGACATTCAAGCTCTTTATGCGGATCGACCCGATTTGGCGATGGTTAATTCTGATCTCGGGATTACGAATTTGAATGTTCCCAGTGATGTTATTATCGATGCCTCAATTCCTGCCGCAATCCGGACTTCCGGTAAAATGTGGGGTCCTGACGGTGAACTGCACGATACCAAATTCATTATTCCAGATTCCAGCTACGCCCCGCTTTATGCAGCCACTTTCGAAAATTGTATCGCCAACGGTGCGTTGGATCCGGCCACAATGGGTACTGTACAGAATGTTGGGTTAATGGCCAAAAAGGCGGAAGAATATGGTTCACACCCGACCACTTTTGAGGCGCCCGGAAATGGAGTCATACGTATCGTCGACTCCGAGGGAGAGACAATCCATGAACATAACGTGGAACAAGGGGATATTTGGCGCATGGCTACTGTCAAGGATGCTCCGATCAGGGACTGGATCAAATTGGCTGTCACTCGTGCAAAAATTACGGGATGGCCTGCCGTTTTCTGGTTGGACGAGAAGCGGGCTCACGGACGGGAGATGATAAAGAAAGTCAAATCCTATCTCAAAATTCATGACACTCAGAATTTAGAGCTTCCGATAATGTCGGTCTATGATGCCGCAAAATATTCCATTGAACGTGCACGTTCAGGGAAAAACACTATTTCGGTGACAGGAAACGTTCTCCGTGATTTCAACACTGATCTCTATCCTATACTTGAACTTGGCACTAGCGCCAAGATGCTCTCAATCGTACCCTTGATGAAAGGCGGGGGCTTGTTTGAAACAGGAGCAGGCGGTTCTGCACCAAAACACGTGCAGCAATTCGTAAAGGAGTCGCATTTACGTTGGGATTCTCTGGGAGAATTTCTGGCAATGGCAGAATCATTGATTCACATTGCACGAACTACGGGCAACACCAAGGCCGCCGTTTTGGCAAAAAATCTAAATCAGGCCAATGAACATTTTCTGACACAGAACAAATCCCCCTCGCGTAAAGTCCACGAATTGGACAATCGAGGCAGCCACTTCTACCTTGCATTGTTTTGGGCACAAGCTCTGGCAGGCCAAACGGAAGACACTGAAATTCAAAGCCGCTTTTCCGGACTGGCAAAAGAGCTTGAGGAAAAGGAGAATATAATTATTGAAGAACTGAACTCCGCTCAAGGCAAGGAACTCGATTTGGGAGGATACTATGACCCTGATGAGAAAAAAGTCACTGAAGCTATGAGACCCAGCGCTACTTTGAATGCGTTGTTTTCCGCATTCTGTGGATGAATAATAATGATGGAGTGATCTGGGGAAGCTCCGTCTTAATCTAAAATAATGAAACCCAAATTTAAAAATTTTTGCAGTTTGTTTGCAAAAAACATATTTACCATAAAGTTACTGTGCTTTCAAAATCACGAGTGATTAGTGGCTCAGTGCCTCAGAGTCTTAGTTCCTTGATGCCTCAGTGTCTCACTGTCATTGTGTGGTATTTTAGTGAAAAAGTAAAAATTCGAATTATTTGTTTAATACCTAAAAAAAGGAGACCCCATGAAAACTGTTAAAGTTGCTGTTACCGGCGCAGCCGGACAAATTGGATATGCTATGCTGTTCCGGTTGGCTTCCGGAGAAATTTTCGGCAGGGACACTGCAGTCGAGTTGCAGTTGCTGGAACTCGAACAAGCTTTACCTGCACTGGAAGGTGTAAAAATGGAACTCGACGATTGTGCTTTTCCCTTGCTGACGAATATCGTCACGACTTCCGATCCAAATGTTGCTTTCAAAGACATCGACTGGGCACTACTGGTTGGTTCTGTTCCTCGAAAAGCAGGTATGGAACGCAATGATTTACTGCGGATTAACGGAGGAATTTTTGTTGGACAGGGCAAAGCTCTCAATGACAACGCCGGCCAAAATGCCCGTGTTTTGGTGGTTGGTAATCCATGCAATACTAATTGCCTGATTGCCATGAATAACGCACCAAATATTTCCAGAAATAATTGGTTTGCAATGACCGCTTTGGACGAAAATCGAGCGAAAAGTCAGCTTGCGCAAAAGGCCGGAGCTGCGGTGCGGGATGTGAGCAACATGACTATCTGGGGCAATCACAGTGCCACACAATATCCCGATTTCTACAACGCTAAAATCCAGGGCAAAGACGCTCCGGCTGTGATTAACGATGAAGAATGGCTGCAGGGAGATTTCATTAAAACAGTACAACAGCGCGGAGCCGCCATTATCAACGCTCGCGGAGCTTCTTCGGCAGCATCTGCCGCAAATGCGGCACTGGATACAATCTTGCGAATCAGCACACCAACCTCGGAAGGTGATTGGTTCAGCACGGCGATTCCGAGCGATGGAAGCTATGGAATTCCGGAAGGGTTAATTTTCAGTTATCCACTCAGAAGCAAAGGCGATGGTGACTATGAAATTGTTCAGGGCATCGAATTGAATGAATTTTCTCAGGAAAAAATCCGGGCTACACGTGATGAACTGGAAATGGAGCGTGAGGCAGTTAAGGAAATGCTTAGCTAAATAAAGGAAGCAATGAAAATACATGAATATCAGGCCAAACAAATTCTGGCAAAATATGGCGTTCCGGTTCCTCGCGGAAGTGTGGCTTATTCTGTAGATGAGGCAACTAAAGTTGCGGAGGATTTGGGAACTGAGGTTTGTGTGGTAAAAGCTCAAATCCATGCAGGTGGTCGTGGAAAAGGCGGAGGAGTCAAAGTTTCCAAGGGAATGGATGCCGTCAGGGAAAATGTAGAGGCAATTCTCGGTATGCAGTTGGTAACACACCAGACAGGCCCGCAGGGTCAGAAGGTAAAACAGTTGCTTGTCGAAGAAGGCATGGACATCCGTAAAGAACTTTATTGTTCAGTTCTGGTAGATAGAGGAAAGCAACGGATTGTTTTGCTGGCTTCCACCGAAGGCGGAATGGACATTGAGGAAGTTGCGGAAAAAACTCCGGAGAAGATTCTCAAAGTTTTCGTTGATCCGGCAGTCGGCCTGCGCTCATATCAGGCGAATGAATTAGCATTTGGTTTAAAAATTGACAAAATTAACCCCAAACTGATTCGCCCTGCAGCAGCTGTTTTTAAGGCACTTTATCAAGCATTTGTGCAGGAAGACTGCTCACTGGTCGAAATCAATCCTTTGGTACTTACAGGTGACGGGCGGGTAGTCGCACTTGACGCAAAGTTGTCTTTTGATGATAACGCCATGTTCCGTCACAAGGACAATCTGGCCTTCAGAGACAAGGATGAGGAAGATCCGCTTGAAGTTGAAGCAAGTGAAGCCGACCTGAACTACATCAAGCTGGATGGAAGTATCGGCTGTATGGTAAATGGAGCTGGCCTGGCGATGGGAACCATGGACATCATCAAAGCCTATGGAGGAGATCCTGCAAATTTTCTTGATGTTGGAGGTGCTGCCAGTCAGGAAAATGTAGAAAAAGCTTTCAGAATTATTACCATGGATCCAAATGTAAAGTGTATTTTGATCAATATATTTGGTGGAATTGTTCGATGCGACATGGTTGCCGCAGGTGTAATTGCTGCTTTCAAAAGTGTTGATTTGCAAATTCCTGTGGTGGTGCGTCTCGAAGGAACCAATTCGGAAGAAGCACACATTCTTGTGAACAAATCCGGACTGGGTGAAAGACTGCAGATGGCTGATGGAATCCGCGAAGCCGCCAAAAAAGCAGTTGCTGCAGTCAGCTAACCAGGGTGATGTTTTTTACTGAAACAAAACACAAACGCTTTAGATCTGACACTTTCCGGAACTTGCAAGCAAGTGTCCTGCAAAGGAAAAACTGTTGCACAGTGCTCCCTTAAAGAGTAAAATGGCCAGTCTAATCTTTCCAGTGAGTTCTTACACTGTCAATGGGGGTGTCATGGAATTCGATTACAAGTGGAAATATTGGGAAGCAAGTCGTGGGTGATGATCGGGGTCACGTAAAAACGATCATCAAAATGTTAGCTGCAAATAACGCTGACTATACACCTGCTCGCGTCGCACTTGCGGCGTAATTGAAGCAGGCGTCTTTCGTTGAGTTTGCCTGAAACGTAGCGAAAGATGTTATCTAAGTCAGGCTGGCTGTTGCATTCCTCCGTAGCAGCAGTAAGATTTAAGGAGGTGTTTCAGATTGAGGAGGTTGGTTGCCGACACATTTGAAGAAAAAGAAAAATTCCAACTAAACTTGTAGATGCCCAAATGGAAACTTAGTAAGACGCGGGTTCGATTCCCGCCACCTCCACCACACCACTATTCCATACTATACCATACTGCCCCATATAATCCTCTAAAAACATTGCTATTGCTAGCATAGGCTCATTATTATACTCCAATAAATTCCAAACTATTCTCTTGCTTCCTATATTTTTTGGGGGTATAATTGGGGGTCCAACTGAAATTCAGCTGAGAGCAGTCGCATTCAAAGAATAAACCCTAAAACCAACCCCATCATCCCCTGTGAGTAACTCCCACTAATTCTTCACAGTCAGACACCATTCCACAACCTTAAGTTTAAGAATAAGCACCGATGAAACGGTGAAATTATTTCCTTGAAAGGTTTTGATTTTCCTATACTTCAACACCGTAAAATCAAATCCGTCAACCCTCCGCCAGATGCCATTGGAGCCGTGAAAATATTCCCTTGACTGGTTTTGATTTTCCTATACTTTCAGGATCCAGATCAGGATACGGTTTCGCTGAGAGCCCAGGCCCCATAGCCGACCACCCGATCCTTCGAGCCCGCGGTATCTCCGGAATTGCAGAGACCGAGCCTGTGGATATTCCAGTTTTGTTTCCTTGCATAATGCAGAAGCCCCCGTAAGGGATGCGCCCCGCAAGCCTGATCCGGGAGGATCTTCTCTTCCTTGAACGATTCGATTGCCCTGGCAGTGTTGCTGTCCATCTCCTGGGCTTCGGAATAGCTTAAAAAATGGCTGAGGTCGGTACTAAGGAGCAGGAGGCTGCTTGGGTCTTGGAGCAAAGTCTCCAGGATTTCTGAAAAAGTTTCAGCAGATGTTTCTCCCACCACCCCAGGGATTAAATCGAAATCTCCCAACAATTCCTGCAATTCAAAAGGAGGACCTCCCCAAACTGGATGAGTGATTCCGATCTTTAAGTTACCCGTGTCTATCATCTCAGTTGCTGGCAATGCCTGACGTATCTCTATCGGGTCAGAATTGCCGTGTACCAAAATAGCATGGTTGGCAATTTCGAGAACTCCTTCAACCACGTCCATCTTGGTAAAATCTCCACAATGAACAGTCAAGTCTGATCGTGACATCGCGGTTTTAATATTGGGATGAATTTCATTCCAACTAAGACAATGCGTGTCTGATATAACTGTAATGGTTAGACTCATGAATACCTCAAACTAATCATCATATTCATTCACTGTACTATTTTCGTGGAATCAAATACCCTTGGATGCCCATCAATATCATTGTATCGGAGAGTTCCCGTGGAGACTGAAATTCACATTATGTCCGCAAATGAAGAAGAATTTTCCGCATACAAGCGTGATATCCCCGCAGACATCAAAGTGACTTGGGTTAATTCTAACTCAAGTCTTGAAGAACAATCATTGCAAATGAAAAATGCGGTAGCTCTAATAGCCCCGTCATACCCTATACCAACCCAATTAATTGAAGCCGCGAAACATCTAAAATTGGTGCAAGTTACAGGGGCAGGGACAGACCGTATGAACCTTTCGGAATTGAAGAACGCCGGAATCGATGTTGCCAATCACGGTGGCGGTAAAGCTGATGCAGTTGCTGAGCACACAATAGCTCTCATACTAAGTGTTTACAGAAAACTCCATCTTCTTTTCAGATCTGTGGAATCAGGCAATTGGGGCAGAGACATACCTAGAGATTTACCATACGAAAGCCGTGAGATAGC
>ENA-UPTF01001934-UPTF01001934.1-marine-metagenome-genome-assembly--contig:-NODE-1934-length-12495-cov-4.497584_pt1 | contig 12495 bp, 9 predicted proteins | sample MGYA00238166_ERZ767019 | MGnify/ENA primary metagenome ERZ767019 (study PRJEB28930, sample SAMN06266391) | marine metagenome | isolation source: Sea water from 250 m depth | place: Atlantic Ocean | study... | reverse complement strand
CATCATTTTCCATGTAAGTAAAAAGCTCATCAACATCATCCACATAAAAAATAATTCTGCCAAAATTTGGTAAACGTACTTCGTTTAGTTTCAGATTAAGATATGATTTTTCTCCATCCTCAATCAGAAACGATGTAAACTGGGTATCAGGACCTCCAAAAACAATCTTAAAGTTTGGGAGCTTGGAATAAAACTCAACTGACTTTTTCATATCAGAAATTGGTAATGTGACCGCAGAGATTTTTGTTACTTTCATGCTGTTTTATGTTCTATCACAATCTAAAAAATGGATCCGAAACGGTCATTTATTTAAAATCAGCCTAGGTCTAAAACTACTTGCAGATAATTACAGATTTGCCAATTCCAACATTAGTATCGCCAGTCAGCCCATTAACCGTTATTTCCTCACAGCCATCAACATATCCTGTAAGGAATGTAAATTCCCACGTGGTTACTAGCTCATTAGATAATGCATCAAATTTGGCAAATGGCTCTCCATTTTTTAGCAAAATAATAGATTCAAACTCATATGCCTCTTGGTTTATGACGCCCCTAACATTGACATAATCCTTAGAAATTGTAATAGTTTCATTATTGGAAACAGGCATATCATTTACCGTTTGAATATCACCAATGCCATCTTGGGAATTTGAATTGTCATACCATTGTTTGGATATTTCGCTTGGTGTAAAAATATAATCTGAATTCCCATTTAGGTAATTTTCAGTACCAACTGTTTGAATATTTGGAACAACAAAATTCTTCCTTAGACCTTTACCTTGATGATTAGCACAAGAAACTAAAAGTAATAGAAAAATTGAAGATATTTTTTTCATTTTATATTTTAATTAACGTTGCCCATAATTGAATTCTGTGTTTTCTTCATTACGATCTGTTGCAAGTGGTGGCTCTGGTGAAAGTCTGGATATGAGGTTATGTAGTTCTTCGTTCATACTGATATCCAATGATTTAAGTGATGGTTCTAATTGCTCTGCGTTCCTACCACCAATAATAGGTGCTGTTATAGCTGGATGACTAGCAACCCAGGCAATTGCAAGACTTATAGGAGAACAATTCTGTTCCTTCGCTAATAAAATTAAATTTTCAGCAATCTGATACATGTTTGGATCACTATACCGTTCCGCATACATTTTATTTTCAATTAGTCGACCATCTTTGGGTATTTTATCAACTCCATACTTTCCTGATAACAAACCTCCTCCTAATGGGGAGTAACTAATTACACTTACCTTTTCAGATAAAGCCATTGGTAATATCTCTACTTCAGCTTGTCTCTTAACTAGATTATACATTGGTTGAATACATTCAAATCTACTCCATCCATTTCTTTCTGAAATCCCTAACGCTTTAGCAACTTGCCATGCAGCAAAGTTGCTAGCACCTAGATAAAGAATTTTTCCACTAGTAACCAAATCGTCCATAGCTCTCAACGTTTCTTCAATTGGAGTCAAATCATCAAACCTATGAAGGAAATAAATATCAATATATTCTGTTTTTAAACGTTTTAAACTTTCATGTACAGCACTCATTATATGCTTCCTTGAGCCTCCACGTGCATTTACATCCTTACCCATTGGAAAATAAACTTTACTAGTTATTATAACCTGATCACGACTATCAGAAATCAATTCCCCTAGTATTTTTTCTGACAGACCCTTTTCATATACATTTGCACAATCAAAGAAATTTATTCCTGCATCTCGACAAACATTGAACATTTTAGAAGATTCTTTTTTGTCTGCTGCACCACCAAATGCCATTGTACCAAGACAAAGTTCGGATACCTCAACACCTGTTTTACCCAAAAGTTTATATTTCATCTATATATCTTTCTTCATTCTATCTTATGCAAATCTACCCATCATTCCACAAACAAAAAACCCGCCAATTAAGACGGGTTTCTATTTCGTAGCGGGGGGAGGATTCGAACCTCCGACCTTCGGGTTATGAGCCCGACGAGCTACCAGACTGCTCCACCCCGCGTCATGAATTCTATATATTCAAAAACTTCTTATATATATACATATAAGGCCGGAAAAATTAGTTGATATTCTATGATGTACCAACCCTATTTTTTAATTATTGAGACACGTACTGCTAAATGATCAGAATATCCTCCTAAAACCCTATCTCCAGCCCAAAATCTGAAAGGATAATGAGCATATCTTCCCTCTTGTTGTCGATATTTCGGTAAATCAAGGATATAAACACTCTCTGGATCAATTACTAATCCTTGTTTATCTTTAAGGCTTTCATGAATAATGATCTGGTCATAAAAATAGTCTTCACCTCTATATACGTATGTACCTTTCTTTGGCTGACCCAACATAGATTCCATCAAACTAGTTAATCCGATAGTTTTTAAGGATTGAACATTCATCTCATTTGGATCTTCATTAAAATCTCCAAGCAATACAATCTCTGCGGAAGGATTTGAAGATAGAATAGATAATATTTCTCTAACAATCAATTGCGCTGTAGCAGCTCGTTTAGGGATGGATTTCTCTCTTCCACCATAATTAGATGGCCAATGGTTAACAAATAGATGAATTTCTTCATTACTATATTCTGCCTTAACATAGAGTATATCTCTTGTTCTATCACCAGATGGCAATACATTTGGAATTGGTTTACTTGAGACTATCTTAAAACGATTAGGATCATAAATTAGAGTGTTATCAATACCTCTCTCATCAGGAGAGTCATAATGAATATATTCATACTTTCGGCTGGGAATTATTTTAACTAGATCCTGCAATACTAATTCATTCTCAACTTCAGATAAACCTACAACATCTGCATCTAAATCAGTCAATCCCTCAGCGATACGAGAAAGTTTTAATTGATATATTTCATCCGTAACATTTTTTCGACCACCTTTAGAAAATTCATCATCGTTTGTATCAGGATCATCTATCAAGTCAAATAAATTTTCAACATTCCAATAACCAATTAATAAAGGCTGAAAATTTTTATCACATGAAAAATTTAATAAACAAAATGTGATGAATATCACACAATAAAACTTTTTTTTCATTATTGTGGAACCTTTTTAAAGTTATTAGGTCTAAATGGTAAAGCGAGTGTGGATTTTTCTTTTGCCATATCCTCTTACCTCATTACCCTCCTTGGTTTATTTCCCGCTCGCTTTTTTGTTTTCATTTATATCATTTCTTTCTAAATGAAATTCTGATTGGCACCCCTAATAAATCAAATTCTTCTCTTAATTGATTTTCAATAAATCTCTTATAACTAACGGGAATCAACTTAGGATAATTGGTATAAATCACAAATAAATGAGGAGCGGCACTAACTTGGGTCATATAATTTAAATTAATAACTTTTCCATGTGTTGCAGGAGGGGATTGTCGTTTAATTGATTTTTGTAAAAATTTATTTAGCAAAGATGTCTTAATCTTCAACTTTCTTGAACTAAACACCTTATTTGCTATCTTTAATACCTTAGATACCCTCTGCTTAGTCAGCGCTGAAATATAAAGTAGGGGATAGTGACTTAGTGACTTAAACTCATATTCTATTTCATCAGTAAAATTTTTCATAGTTTGAGTATCTTTTTCTATCAGATCCCATTTATTTATAATCAAAACAAGACCTTTACCCTTTACAATCACATCATCAATAATAGTCTTGTCTTGTTTAGTAAATCCTTTTTCAGCATCAATAAGAACTAAGGACACATCACAATTAAGAATTGCACGCTGGGTTCTAACACTACTATAAAATTCAATACTATCATCAATTTTACTACGTTTCCTTAATCCCGCAGTATCAACCAAAGTAATTGTCTTATTGTAATATTTTAAATAGGAATCAATAGAGTCTCTTGTTGTACCCGCAATTGGAGTAACTATAGATTGTTCTTTTTGTAGCAATGCGTTTGTAAGTGATGATTTTCCTACATTTGGCATTCCAACAATTGCTAAATGCATTCCTTTCTTATTTTTTTCAATTGACTTAATCTCTTTAAGATTCAATTCTTTTAAAATAGTGTCTAAAAGATCTCCAGTTAATCTTCCATTCAGTGCAGAAACTGGGACAACGGGATTTATAGCTAATTCATAAAATCCATTAATTTGTTTATTAGACTCCAAATCATCACATTTATTTACTGCCATGATAGTCTTTTTACCTGACTCTCTAACAAACTGTGCCAATGTTTTATCTGATGCAGTAGGATATTCTCGTCCATCTACCATAAATATAATAAGATCAGCTTCTGATATTGCTTCTTGAGCCTGTTCCCTTACTGCATTATTAAAAATATCAATATCTTCTGGAATATAACCACCGGTATCAATAAAAGTCATATAATGACCTACCCATTCTACTTCTCCATAAATTCGGTCACGCGTAATTCCTTCTTGAGAATCAACAATAGCTTTTCTTTGTTTTAGAACCCTATTGAAAAAAGTAGATTTTCCAACATTGGGCCTTCCTACAATCGCAATTAATGGATTTGACATAAGAGTTTAAACGCTATTACTATTTTAGTTTTTAAGAAAATTATTTTAGCTGAGAATTTACAGCTATATACGGAATAGAACCTTTCAGGCTATAGATATCAATTCTTAAATATCATTTCGGGATCTTTAAAAGATTTAAATTCTAATGCATTGCCACTAGGATCTAAAAAAAACATTGTAGCTTGCTCACCTATTTCACCCTTAAAACGAATGTAGGGTTCAATTATGAACTCTACGCCTTTATTCTTGAGTTCAGCTGAAAATTGATGCCACTTTTCCCATTCTAGAATAATTCCAAAATGACGTACTGGAACTTCTTTGTCATCAACATTGCTAGTTTTTGTTTTTGATAGTTCTTCTGGATTCAAATGAGCAACGACCTGGTGACCAAATAGATTAAAATCAATCCAATGTTCACTAGATCTACCCAAAGTACAGCCTAAAACTTTTGTATAAAACTCCTTCGCTTCAGTTAGATCATGTACAGGAAATGCCAAATGAAATGGTTGTAATTTTTTCATAAGTTATTTCTCAAAATTAATTTTTATTATGATATAACATATATTTTGATGCTTCATAGAAGCCTCTTAAACGTCGGCTATAGCTCGATGTAATTTCAGAATATTTTTCTTTTACATCAACTAATGGATTTTCAGAACCCAAATCATGCAATTTAATCTCGCTTCCATCTTTTTGCATTGATAAATAATGGTTCTTTCCAACAACTGCAATATGAGATTTTGCCACTTTTTTATTAATGATCAATGCCAACGATTCATCATTAATAGAATCTCCAAATAAATCTTTACCCATGGTTCGATTATCATATGCTACTCCAGCCAAACTACAAACAGTCGGCATAATATCTACTAATTGGGATACTTTTGAAATAGTTCTTCCCCCCTCAACAAGGTTCGGCGCATAAATAAAAAATGGAACACGATATGATCTTAATTTTAGATCAAAATCAGCTTTTTCCATGTGAATAGCAGGTGGGTCAGAAGTGCCATGGTCTCCAAAAAAGATAAATATAGAATTTTCAAAATATGATGCTTCTTTAGCATTTTTAATAAATGTCCCAACTGCATTATCCAATAAACGCATGGCATTATATTGCTCAATCGAACTGAAACCAGCTTGTTTTAATTCAGTTTCAGCTTTTTCAACAATAGAAAAACTATCAATATTTTTCGGAATGGAATATGGACGGTGATTTGTTGCCGTCTGTATTATAGCAAAAAATGGTTCTTTTGTTTCTAATGATGTAAAATTACTATGTGCAGCGGCCAAAAGGTCATGATCTGATATTCCCCAGACATCTAAACGAGGATAATCTAAATCTTTTTGTTCGATAATTTTCATATCAGGGATATTCTTATTTAACAAACCGCGGATATTCCTCCAGCTCGCACTTCCACCGATAAAATATTTTTTCTGATAGCCCTTTAAAGAATTAACCAATGTATATTGATCAACAATCTGAGGATTGCTTGTAGCTGTCTCCACCTCTGCAACATCATGAATTCCTGTAATCATTCCAAAAACGGACCTAGCTGTACCGACCATTGGAACATAGAAACGATCAAAAAATACGCCTTGTTTAGATAGCATATCCATTTCGGGCATAGGATTTAACGGGTTTCCCATCCTACCCATACGATTAAGACTAACTGATTCTAAAAAGACAATAACAATATTTGGTTTTTTATAGGATTTAATGGCTTCCTTTTTTCTAGAAAAATCTAATTTATTTACATTAGGGTTATCTACTCCAAATTCTTCAACTAACAAATCATAATGATCTCGTGTAGCTTGCTTATCATAATCTTTTATAGCAAATGTTCGATTTTCATTAAAGTATAGAACTGGATTTAATGCGACTGATACAATAAAAGGGTCATTGCTAAAATAAGCATCGCTCCATAATAAACGATATTGTCTAAAAGTCCCCCAAATTGAAAAGAAGAAAATCATGCTTGCTATAAAAAAGCCAATAGATTTATCGCGATATCTAAATAACCTTGGTTGGTCATTCAAAAATAAAAAGGCCCAATTAATACCTTTCCATAATATCCACATTATAATCATCAATCCCAATGCAATCCAAAATACTGGATAGGTTTCAAAGGCCATACCAAATGAGATTAAAGGGTTTTCTAAAAGTTTAAATGATGAAAGATCTATTCTTTGATCCAAATAACCATAATTACCTAAATCAAATGTATAGAACAAAGTTAGCAGAATAGAAATTGCACATAAATAGATACGTGATAATTTTCGCAAAATAAGATTATGAATGGGGTTTAATATTGGTATTAAAAAAATAAATGCAATAGGCAGGACAACTAAACAGGCCAATCGTAGATCGAAACGAACACCAATCCAGAGTGCTTCCAACAATTCACTGTATGACGCAGTCATTGTTTCATAAAACGATAAAAGAAATAATATTCGGAAAAAAATAAATAGGACAAAAAAACAAAGGATTGTAAAAAATAAAAATTTGATTCTTCGAGATAAATAGAACATAATAAATAACCTTCTTATTTATTATTATTCAATATGAATAATGACCTGCAACTTTACGCTGCAATTTTATAGAAATAGATTTTGCTATTTTCAATAACATATCATCTTTTGATGGAGCAAATCTATCTTTTCTATTAATTAGATTTTTAAACTTCTTATTTAGAGCTCGCTTATCACCTTCATAAGAGGCCCATTCATGAAAAAAGTTTTCCTCACCATCTAAATCACCATTATAAATAATGCTATTATTATTTAAATCTGTAATTTGATAAGATAATTTCAATTTTGCGCCAGAACTCTTTTTATAATGTTGGACTACAGCCATGACTGTACCTTTAATCTCTTTTGTTCTTTTTACACCTGCTGAATCAACATATTCTTCAGTTTCCAAAACAATCTCTTTATCTTGTTTAATATCTTTGTCAATAATTTTCTCTACAGGTCTATAACTAAAAACTATTGTTGCACTTAAGATATGATCAGCCCCAGACAATTTCCCTATTTCCATATAATTATTTTCAGTTATTCCACTTTGTAACAAGGATTGTTCATTAAGAATTGTTTCTAATTGATCGCGATTTATAATACGTAAAAACTCTTTAGAGGTATTTGATTGCGCTATCATCATTTGATCCCTTATATAACTTGCAATATTTTTATTACCATCAAATGGTCGAATTAAAAGTGTAATAGTTGCAGCCTCCCTTGATTCTTCATACAGTTCTTGTGCATTCATATAATCAGGAACATACCTGAGAGCTAATTTAAAATTTATAGCTGCTTCTTTTTGATTTTGCTTGGATGGGGTTTTGCTATATTCAAGAGCTTTCATATAATGGTAATCTGCAGCTAAAGGTTTTGCTTCATTTAAATAATACGTATAGTCTTGAATAGGTAAATCGAGCTGATAACCTATATTTAGCTTTAAAATTGGCTTGAGCTTTCTAATTTCATTTGCTAATGCATTTAAAGCTTCATATTCATTTACCAATTCAGGCCATTTTGATTTACTTGTTTTTGCTCTAAGAATATTAACGCTTGATTCATGTTGACTTAAAGCCATTGGGTAAGCTAACTCAAGCAAAACTAGTGCTTTGTCATTAGCTGGCTTTTTTTGTAAAGATTTAGAACTATAAAAAACAGTTTGATCATAATTCCCAATATTAAAATATTTTTTTGCCGTTGAATATTCTTTGTAACCAGGTATAAAAATCGCGCAACCTGAAAACCATACACTAGACAATAAAAAAATAAAATATATTTTCTTTATTACTTTCATAGTATAGAGCGAGCGAAGGGAATCGAACCCTCGTCTCCAGCTTGGGAAGCTGGGGTAATAGCCATTATACGACGCTCGCGTGTATAGGAAATTTAAAATAGAATTATTGCTCACCCCAGAGTTTCAATTCCTAAATGGAATAATTTTTAATTTTTATTGAGGGTCATTTTGATTTATCATTGTGATTTATAAATGTTCCGGCATTAATTATTATCATTATTATTAATAATTTTTCGTGTGGACAAATTGTGGATAACTAATAAAATAAAATAATTTACTGAGGGTGTTTTCTTTTTTTATACTTTAATACTTGATCGATTTTTTGATGTTTGATATATTGGGCGTGCCAACCAAGACAATTATCACTTTTTCGATTGTCAGCCTAGTTAGACTTCGTTTTTTAAAAATATATCCACATACCAAAAAGGAACGTTTTAAATGGCTGAAGCGATTGAACTCAATTTTCCCGCAGGTAAAAAATCTACGGGCGAAATAAAAAATATAGTTGAAGAAACAGTACGCGAATTAACTAAAGAAGTTAATGAGCAAGACACATCCAATGAACTCACACCCTATGAGATTGAAAATTATTATGAAGGGGATTCTCTTGGTGCTGATGTTTTAAAAAATAAATATCTTGCCCCTTGGGAAAGCCATCCATATGAACTTTGGCAACGTCAATCAAAAGCATTGGCCAGTGTAGAGCGAAATAAAAAACTCAGGGAAAGTTGGGAAAAGAAATTTTATTCTATTTTGGAAGATTTCAAATTCACCCCTGGCGGAAGAATAATGCACGGCGCAGGAAGAGACGACATTACCACAACACTTAATAATTGCTATGTTGTTGGAATTGATGATGACTCAATTAATTCTATATATAAGACCATTCAAGAAGAAGCTAGAACCTATAAATTTGGTGGTGGGTGTGGACATGACCTTTCCGTTTTGCGACCATCCGGTGATGCAATTATAGGCACCGGAGGTGAATCATGCGGACCAGTTGGATTTATGAATTTGTTTAGTGAAAACACAAATACAATAGCTCAGCATGGTCGCCGTGGTGCAAATATGCAAACATTGAGAATTGACCACCCAGATATTGAAAAATTCATTGAAATTAAAACTGGTGATGTCAATATGGTCAAATATTCAAATATATCCGTACTCCTTACAGATGAGTTTATGCAAGCAGTTGAAAATGATTCAGAATTCGATCTTATGTGGGATAAAAAAGTATATAAAACAGTAAATGCTAAAAAACTTTGGGAAAAGATAATTGACCATGCCCATTCAAGTGCTGAACCCGGACTTTTGTTTTGGGATACTATGACAGATTATCATAATGCGGAGTATTGTAGTCCATTGGTTTCAACTAACCCTTGCGCCGAACAACCCTTACCTGATGGAGGTTGCTGCAATCTTGGATCAATCAATTTAGAACGATTTGTAGATAAAGAAGGAAACTTTAAAGTTGAAGATTTTAAAGAAACAGTCCAAATAGCCACTCGTTTTCTTGATAATGTAATTGATTATAATATGGAGAGACATGCACTGGAGTCTCAAAAACAAAATGCACAAAAAGATAGGAGAATCGGACTTGGAATTTTAGGTTTAGGAGATATGTTGGTCCGGATGGGTATAAAATATGATAGCGAAGATGCCCTTCAAACAGTAGACCAAGTTATGAAAATTTTTCGAGATACTGCCTATGAAACCAGCAATGATTTAGCAAAAGAAAAGGATGTTTTTCCAAACTTTGATTGGAAAGGATTAAGAAAAAGTAAGTTCATCAAAAATTTACCAAAAGACCTCAGAAAAAGCATTAGTGAAACTGGGATCAGAAATTCTACAGTATTAACAGTTCCCCCAACAGGAAGTGGTGCCATTGTCGCAAGAGTTACATCAGGCATTGAACCAATTTTTGCTACCTCTTATAAAAGACGCGTAAAGAAAAATGATGGTTTTGGTAGAGAATTTGATGAATATAAAGTATATCATCCGATCGTTGAAAAATTATTTGGAACTGATGATGACCTCCCTGATTATGTTGTGACTTCTCATGATATTGACCCCTACTTTAGAGTAAAAATGCAAGGTATCATCCAAAAGTATATTGATAGTTCAATATCATCTACAGTAAATCTTAAAGAAGATATTAAAAAAGAGACTGTTGCGGATATTTACATGACAGCATATAAAGCAGATCTAAAAGGAATCACAGTTTATAGAGAGGGCTCACGAGAAGGTATTCTTATTACCGAAAACACAGAGAAAAAGGAAACACAAGAAAAAGAACAAAATACTCAAGAAACAACGATCGAACGCGAAGAAAAACGCCCTAGAGTTCGACCAAATTCTACTGCTGGAATTACACGTCGAATTCGAACTGGTGAAGGAACTCTCTATATAACTATCAATGAAGATGATAATGGATTGTGTGAAGTATTCACAACGATTGGTAAGGCTGGTGGGAATGCTGCTGCTCAATCTGAGGCTATAAGCCGATTAATTTCACTAGCTCTACGATCTGGTGTAGATCCACTTGCTATAATTAAGCAATTAAAAGGGATTAGTGGACCAAATCCTACCTGGGAAGATGGACGCTTAGTTCTTTCAACACCAGATGCCATTGGAAAAGCTCTTGATGATTATCTAAATGAAAATTCAGAATTAAATAAAGATTCTAGTAAATCTAATACAGAACGTGAAGAATTAAGGAAAACCACAATCACTATGGCTTCCTCTGAAGAGGAAACAAAGCATCAACAGAATGTTACAGATTTCACATTCAAAAATATAACAACTTGCCCAGATTGTGGGAGCTCAGTTATGCATGAAGGAGGATGTGTAACATGCCCAGGTTGCGGGTTTTCAAAATGTGAGTAAATGTTTACTAAATTTTCTTTTGTTTTTATCGATATATAAAATAACTAAATAATTACAAAAATAAAAAGCCCCGTATAAATGGGGCTTTTTATTGAAGAAAACCATCAATTATTTATTGGTAAAAGCTTCATTATGAAACAAACCAATATCTTTATGCTTTCCTAACCAATACTTTGCATAAAGCTTTTGCTCATCTTCAGAGAATGCCTTATTAAATAATTCATTTTCAGTTTCAGTATCATCTGCATCTTCTATTGAGGCATATTCGCGAATTGTTGTCACCGGCCATTCTCCATTTGATATATATCCTGACCAATAATGGGTAACCACTCGTTGACTTAATACTTTAGCATTCTTCATAGTAACCTCTTTAAAATACTTTTCAATCAACTTTTTTCGTTCTTCGCTGGATCCATTCTCAACTTTACTCAATGGCCTCCAATAATTTGTGATAACAGAAACAACTGTCCTGTCAGGCGATTTCTTTAAATTATTTTTTTTCATCAAAGGAACATGATTTTCCCATACATGAATATCTTTATGATAACTACTTTGTACATATTTGTTATATGCTTTCAAAGCTGCTTCTCTTTCTTCTTCATTGGGCCAAGCTCTATTATTTAAATCGCCAGCATTAACAGACCATTTTGTTGCATCAGCCATGTTGTTGAACTCTACTATATTGTGAAAGTCATAACTTGCTCCGGTCCAGTAATGAGTAAGTAACATTGAACTTTTTAACAATCTATCTTTTTTATTTCGAGCATTGAAATAATTTTCAACAGATTCTCTCCAGTCTGTTGTTGAAGCACCTTCTACGCCTTCAGTAGATTCAACCCATTTTCCAGAGCTCCAAATAATTACAGAATTACCCTTATCATATTGAGCATATGAGAAAGTGTTTAATATAAATATTGCTAATAACAGGGATCGTTTCATTTAATTATCTCCTCACTATTTATTTTTTAATTATCTAATAATTCTTTTTCTTTATTATCCTGCATCTGATTCAAAGAAGTGACATGAGAGTCAGTCAATGTTTGAATTTCAACTTCTTGACGATGAATATCATCTTCAGATACATGTTCTTTTTTACCAGAATCTTTAATATGATGAATTGCGTCTCGTCGGATATTTCTAACAGCAATTCTTCCTTCCTCAATCAATTGATGAACATATTTAATTAGGTCCTTTCTACGCTCTTCAGATAATGGTGGAATTGGAACGAGTACAGAGTTACCATTATTATTTGGTGTTAAGCCCAAATTTGAATCCATAATAGCCTTTTCAATATCT
>ENA-UPTF01001933-UPTF01001933.1-marine-metagenome-genome-assembly--contig:-NODE-1933-length-12500-cov-3.317476_pt1 | contig 12500 bp, 11 predicted proteins | sample MGYA00238166_ERZ767019 | MGnify/ENA primary metagenome ERZ767019 (study PRJEB28930, sample SAMN06266391) | marine metagenome | isolation source: Sea water from 250 m depth | place: Atlantic Ocean... | reverse complement strand
GCGCACTCCAAGGAGTAAAGCTCTCGGTCGATAATGTTTCAGTCGCTGCCCGGGAGATTGCCACTACCGCCTCGCGTCAGGCTATGGATGCCACCAATAAATTATTGGCGCAATCACAGTATCTTCAAGACATGCTCGACGATATCATGGCACGTAGACATCCTTCGGAGCCGGATCTCCTATTGGGCCAGGATCCACGCCAAGACCAGGCGCAGCAATCCCAACAGCCAAGGCAAGGTATGCCGTTGGAACGCGGGTGAAAACGTGAGGTTGAGTTAGCCGGCGGCCTGCAACGCAGCAACGCCTGGAAGTGCGCGTCCCTCAAGCCACTCAAGAAAGGCCCCGCCGGCTGTTGATACGTAGGAAAATCTATCGATTGCATCCGCATTGGCAAGCGCCGCGACCGTATCGCCACCACCTGCTACGGACAGCAGTTGACCGGCTTCGGTCAGGCGGGCAGTCTCGCGGGCGACGGCGTTGGTGCCAAGATCAAAGGGGGGGATCTCGAAAGCCCCCAGTGGGCCGTTCCAGACCACGGTTTTGCATCCAGAAAGCCGTTGCTTGAGATCGTCGATGCTGGCTGGCCCTATATCCAAAATCATGCTGTCCGCCGGCACCACGCCCACGGGAACGGTCTCGTTGGAGGCCCCTTCAACGAACTTATCCGCGACCACGACGTCGACGGGAAGGACGACTTCGCAGCCCTCAGCCGAGGCTTTCTCCATGATCTCGCGGGCTTGTTTGGCCATGTCCTGTTCACAAAGAGATTTTCCGACATCAATTGGCCTTGATGATGAAAGTATTTTTTTCAGACGCTGTTCTTTTTCGCTTTCACTTGGAGGTTGATAAAATTTATTAAACTTATTCTCTTGTTCAAAAGCATATGCCATTTCAATAATGGATTTGTCGTCCCAAGCAGTGGAGATGAATGAAATGCCTATAGGCAAACCATCAACAAGGTCAAATGGTATAGTAATGTGAGGATAGCCAGACATTGCTGCAAACCCTCCATTCCCCCATGACCGCTGATCCTCTATTGCTTTTTCATCTCCTCCATCATAATTAATCAGCCAAGCTGGACCACGGGTTAAGCCCACCAAAGCATCAAGTTTGTGGTCATTGAGGAGACCGTCAATGTAATTTCTTGATTCTGTTGTTGTTAACTGAAGCGAGCGCATGTATTGACTTCTCTGACCTAAGGTCTCAGCGCTTTCAATGAAAATTTCTTGGCCAAAGTGTTCCATTGCCACATCCCTATTCTCATTGTTGAATGTAATCAGCTGACTTAAATCTTGTATATCCGAATTAGCTTTTCTTAAGTATTTATTGATTCCTTCTCGAAATTCAAACAGTAGAACAAAAAATTCTTCTTCGCCAGGGTAATCTTTGGTTTCAGTGATGGTTATCACATCTGCACCAAGTTTTTGAAATATTTCAGTAGTCTTTATCAGTAATTTACTGCCTTCTGAATCTTCAGATCCAGAAGACAACAGTCCAATTCTTCTTGATCGGAGCGATAGCTTGTTTAAATCTTCTGCAAAGTGAAAATTGAAATCGGTTGGTATAGACCTTGTTCTTTTGTCCTTGGAGTCGTAACCAGACATATGCTCAAGCACCCTTGCCGCTTCTTTCACGGTTCTAGCCATTGGTCCTGCCGTGTCCTGTGTCTTTGAGATTGGAATAATCCCTGAACGACTAACCAATCCAACTGTGGGCTTGATGCCAACCACACCATTCACTGAGGCAGGGCATGAAATGGACCCATTGGTTTCAGTTCCTATAGCGACAGAAACTAAGCCTGCTGCCACGGCGACTGCTGAACCAGAACTGGAACCACAGGGGTTTCTATTCTCACCAAATGGGTTTTGGGTTTGTCCACCAATACTTGACCACCCACTTACCGATTCATAGGACCTGAAATTTGCCCATTCGGAAAGATTGGTTTTCCCAATAACATAGTAGCCGCCCTTATTGAGCCTCGTTATTAAATGAGCATCGTTGCTAGGTGCATTATTTTTCAGAGCAATAGATCCTGCTGTGTTGGCCAAATCTTGAACATCTATGTTGTCTTTTATGGCTATAGGTATGGGACTTAGACCCTTATCAAGTATGCTACCAATCTGATGTTCTATATACGAGTCGTCGGCAATAGAAATGAAAGCATTAAAAACATCTGTGTTTTTTATTTTGTTTGCATTTTCCTTAGCAGCTTCAATTTCGTACTCAATATCAACCCCAAATACTGCTTTGGAAAACAGCAAAAAAACCAAAGCAAGTACTTCCTTTTTTGGTTTCACTTATAGATTGCAATCATTTCGTCACCTTTGGAATTACGATAAGCCCTTGCCATGCCATCGGTATTAAATTCCATCGAAATATTGCCATTGCTATCCAAGACAATAACTCCACCTTCGATATCTATTGCTGTTAATTTGCCAATGATTTGTGCAGAAGCCTCTGCAACAGAAAGTTTTAAATATTCCATTCGTGCACATATTTCACGAGCCACATTGTAACGAATAAAATACTCCCCATGTCCTGTACCAGAAACACCACAAAGATTGTTCTGTGCCCAGGTACCTGCTCCAATTATGGGTGAATCGCCAATTCTGCCTGGGAGTTTGTTACTCCTGCCACCTGTTGATGTACCAGCTGTAATGTTACCCCACTTATCAATCGCCAGTGCACCAACCGTGCTGTTCTTTTTGGCTTTTTGTTTTTTTACCCTTTTCAATCTATTTTCTGAATGAAAGTAACTTGGATCAACAAGCTCAAGCCCACCTTGCTTAGCTATTTTCTCAGCACCTTGGCCTGCCATCATTACATGGTCCGTTTGCTCCATTATGTACCGTGCAAGTTTTATTGGATTTTTTACTCGAGAAACAGCAGCCACCGCGCCAGCATCTTGATCAATTCCACTCATTATGGAAGCATCCATTTCCTGCTTCTCTTCAGCGGTGTAAACAGAACCTCTGCCTGCATTAAAAACTGGATTGTCCTCAAGAGTAACTATTGCAGCTTCGACAGCATCCAAGCTTGATCCCCCGGATTCCAAGATAGCAAAGCCGCTATCAAGTGCTGCTTTTAAACCCGCTCTAATAGCATCTTGTATCTCTGCACTGGCATTCAGACTCCAACCTGCCCCTCCATGAATCACAATTACTGGCTTAGTATTGGGTTGTTGAGATATAGAGGCGTCTTCTGTATTCATTCCAGCAAAACAATTAAACGTAAAAAATAATGTCGCAATTATAAGTAGGTTTTTCATCTAATAACACAAATTAACAAAGACTCAATCAAATTGCATATATGAATAGGTGCATTAATTGGAGGTTTCAACATAAACCTTCGAGCATAGGAACAAAAGACACAGCACATAGTGCCTTCTGATTGTAACTGTCATCAGTTTTGTTGATGCGATAGAGTATTTGTGAGGCTTTGGAGCCGATCGGCACAATTAAATTAGCTCCAACTTTGAGCTGATCTACCAAAAGATTGGGAACTGTCTCGCATTTCGCTGTTACTATAATTCCATCAAATGGAGCCTCTTCTGGCCAACCCGACCAACCATCTGCATTCTTGTAAAGAATGTTTTCAATATCAAAAGATTGATTAACTCTTCGAGCTTGATTCATAAGGGTGTGTATTCTCTCAACGGTATAAACTGTTTCATACAAGCGTGACAACACCGCTGTTTGATACCCAGAACCAGTGCCAATTTCCAGAACTTTCTTGTTGCTTGCTTTTTTAAAGTTGCTTAATAATTTCTCTGACATCAGTGCCACGATGTAAGGCTGAGAGATTGTTTGTCCCTCATTGATGGGTAATGGACGATTCCAATATGCTTGATGTCGATAAGACTCATTGACGTAGAAATGTCTCGGAATTTTAGAAATGCAATCCAGTACTTCCTGATTTTTAATACCCTGATCTCTTAGGGTCTCTATTAGCTTTGTCCTTTCGGCTTCCATAATCAATAAAAAGTTTACACTTGGTCTACAACACAAACATATAATGTATGATTGCTGTAAGTCAATCTTCAAAGTATTAGAAACCTGAGTACACTAAAAAAATACATTAGACTGCCGTGGAATACTGCCATTTGGGTACTTTCTGCACATGCATATGCTCTGCTGGTGCCCTTAGCAATTGTTATGATGGTAGAAAAGCATTCAGGCTTCCTAAGTGAAACTATTGATCGACCTGATTTTCTATACTATGCCTCGGGTTGTCTTATTTTGGGAAGTCTTTTTGAAATTATTCAGAATACCAAAGATCGCTGGTATATAACTGCTGAAACTGCAAGCGGAAAAGAATCTGGTCTTTTCGATGGCCTTTTTACTTTTTTTATCTTAACAGGGCAAGCGTTCATCCTTATCGCATTGATGGGTAATGCCAACTGGATTCTTTGGACTGCTGTGCTGGCGACTCTAATGACTCCAATCTTTTACATTAAAGAGCAGTTTGTTTTCCTTCCTACCAGCATCATAGGTTTGCTCAATGTCATAATCGGATTCTATATCTTTTCGGATCCCATTATTTTTCTCCAGTTAGCAACTGTGGTAATGACCCTTTATTTCTTCAACTTGCTGATAAGAACAAAGGCGCAATTGTTTCATGGACTAACTGCTTTATCCGCATCTTCCGGTATTTGGTTTTTGGTTCTCTCTGTAGATAATGCTGCACAGGGTGAACTGAGTAATTGGTTAATCGTGGTGGGTATTTTGATTGGTTTATCTTTCATTTTTCTGCTAAATTGGAAGTGGCTAAATCAAATAGGAGAAACCTAGAATTATTCATGAAAGCATCTAAAAAACTCAAAAAACTAAAAGAAGAACACAGCTATTTAAAAACAAAAATTGATCAACTAGAAGAATTAAGAGATCAAGATCGTAGCAGCAATACCTGGCAAATAATTCGAACTTTAAAAAAAGAAAAATTGCTCTACAAAGACAAAATCAACAAAGAAAGCCAGATCGCAATCCAAGGATAAAGAGTCAGCCACTGGCTGAGATTGTCATTTATTAGGTTTTTCTACAGCGGATGTAGTCTGCAGATACTTATTTGTTCTTTATATCAAAACTTTATTCTTAACTTTAATGTAAATCTGTCTTCTTTTGGGTTGTCCCAGGTTCCACTAATTATCTTACCAACACTCACATCATCATCTTCATAATGTCTGCCTCCTCTGGTATAGACTGCATAGAAATGGGACAGTGGGCTAATTTCATATTTGTACCTAATCTGGAACGCCAATTGACCAAGATCAAATCCAGCAACCGAAGTATTGGTAGAATTCAAGTTACCGGTAATGTCAGCCAACCACTCGACTCCAGTATCGGCTTCCAAGACAGTGGTTTGAAATTTAATACGCAGTTCGTGATTTTCTTTTGGAAACCAAGTGGCATTGACTCTGATGGAGAAACGATCAAGTGGGTAAATGCCAATCTTGTTGTCTCCAATCCAATTGATCCAGCTCGAAGACGTGCGCTTATGGATACTCATGAACAGTTTTAGATCGTCTGAAGGGTAATAATTGCCGCCCACCCCTATACTCTTTACGCTATCAGTAAATGATGGATACGATTGCCTTTCTTTTTCAATATGCGCCCAATAATTCCAACGCTCATTTTGTCTGCTGTAGTAAGTCAATTCAAACTCTTGTTCTTGACCAAGTTTAACAAAGGGCGCCAACGTACTGCCTCGAGTCAATAGGTCATTGCTTCCCGATGAGGCATGCTCAATCTTAATTGAAAAGCCAGAAGTGTCTTTAAATGTTTGACTAAAATTGAGATTGATTCTTTCCCTTAATTGAAGACCATGAGTATCGGCTTTTTTTGAAAAAACAAAAGTATATTTGCGTTCTAAAATGTTTGAGGTTGTCAGAAAATCAGTCTGAGTATACATGGTAAAAGTTCTCAAATTACTCAAGTTATTCCGGGACTGATAACCCATATCATTGATATTTAGTTCATCGTCAACACGGTAATAAGAAATACCCGTATTCCAGTTTTTATTGGGGTCGTAACTCATACCAAAACGCATCCCGTAGCCACTTTCATCGGTAGTGTCTGAATACATCAATAGACTATTTAACGTCAGAGCCTCCGTTGCTTGATTTTCGTAATCAAAAGCATGGACGGTAGCGCTTCTATCCAAGGCGTCTCGTTGAACGTGAGTGGCAAGATATCCGATCTTATGCTGGTTTAATCTCCTCAGGGCCCTGATAGCATAAAATTCTCGTCCTTTACTAAATGTTTCATCATCCTCAAAAGCAGCAAACAAACCAACATCGGTAGTTTCTCCCAGTTGGGTATACTTTAAAGCCGTGTCAATGTCATTGTTTGCCTGTTGTTCATTCTCACAGGAATCCTGCAAAACATCTGAACCACCATTTGCAGTTGAGAATTCATCGCAATTATAGTCAGGAGAACTGCCAATTCTACGGGTATTGATAAGGCCATAATCACCGGAGGAAATGTTAAACAACCCTTGGTTTTCAGCGAAAAACGGTCTTCTGTCTGAAAGCCATGTTTCAACTGGAGAAAAATTTATTACCACTTCATCACTTTCAACCTGCCCAAAGTCAGGGTTTACTGTCATGTTCAGCTCTCGGCCATTGCCCAAGGCCCAAAACAGATCCAATCCTGCCTGATATTCAGCAGAATCTTGCAAATTATCATACGAGCTTACTGCATAAGGAAAAGCAACAAATTTAGTCGACTCGTATTGATTGATAGTAACCGGATGGAAGCGAGAGAGAAATTTTTTTCTCTCGTAATTAATTCCTGGAAACCCGACCACTTTTCCCTCATCCATCATTTGTCGGGAAAAATAAACACCGATATCTCTGGTACTTCGCTTGTCTGACATCATTGGCACCACAGTCCAGGGAAGAAAAAACTCCGAATACCAATGGGTTTCAGATTCAGATACCTTCACTTCCCAATCCCCATCCCAATCTCTATCCATCTGGCTCTCACCGCTGATTGAGCCATCACTCATGGAGCCTCCCAGAGAGACGCCAAAAAAGTAGCCCATATTGGCTTTGCTGTCAAAATCAATGGAGAAGAAATTTCGGTCGGAATCAGACCACATTGCATCACGCTCTTGCTTCCTTCTGTATCGAGTATCGAATGATTGTTGGTTGATAAACCCAATATAAATTCCCTTTTCATCAGTTAGCACCAAAACCTCGGTAGGAATTGTCGATTCCTTTAAACTGAAAGGCCGGGTTTCGACAAAGCTTGCAAATCGCTGTGCTTGCTTCCATTCAACTTCATCCAAACGTCCATCGATCGTGATTGCAGCATTGGAAAAGGTAGAAAAAATTGCATTCATAACAACAATAATTATGAAGATTTTTAGTGCTGAAAAGCTTCCACCCATATTTTGATTCTCTGGGATTTTAAAAATGAAAGTAGTTTGCTCTAGTTCTTAAGTGATTACAAACATTTGTATTGAAAAAATGAGAAAATAATCTCATGGATAGACGCACATTTGCAAAACTATTGAGCAGTGCACTCATAGCAAGGTCTTCTGGCTTAAGGGCACTGATGAATGGCAATCGGATTGTTGTTGTAGGTGCAGGTATTGTCGGCTCCTCAATTGCTTATCATCTCACTAAAATGGGGGCTGAAGTCACTGTTATTGAACGTGATCGACCAGCAGCACATGCGAGTGGCAAATCTTTTGCCTGGATCAATGCCTCTTATCCAAAAAAACCCTACAGCTATCATCGTCTATCGCGACTCAGTTTACTCGCCTATCACAGACTGGAGACTGAAATTGGTATTGATGTTCATTGGGGTGGCTCTTTGGAATGGTTCACGTCTCTAGAGAATCAAAAAATGCTTACACAAGAAATCAAGATTCAACAAGACTATGGTGTTCCCATTGAGATGATCAGCGATGAAAAAGCCAAAGAGCTTGAACCAAACGTAAAATTTGACAAAAATGCCAAAATTGCTTTTTCACAAATAGATGGAGCCGTTGATGCAGTTAAGTTGGTGGATAGATTTCTCAGCAAAACCGTTAGTTTAGGCGGTGATGTTTTCCACCCTGTAACTTATGAAGGCTTGAAGACTATTGGACAAAAAATTGTAGCTATCAAGACATCTGTCGGGGAAATTGAGGCTGATCAAGTGGTTTTTGCTTGTGGTGTTGATACCGATGATTTACTCAAGATCGATGTTCTCAAAATGTCTAAACCGGGAATCATTCTCAGAACCCAGCCAATGAAAAAAGTCATTGATCGAGTAATCGTGGCACCGGGTGTGCATATCCATCAACAAAACGATGGAACAGTGATAATCGGGGAACAAACAGGTGCACCCATGTCTCATCTGGAACGCCTTGACTTGAAACCTGAATCGTTTCCTAGTGCAGCATTTGAAATACAGCATAGCGAACGCATTCTAGCCATTGCACAACAATTTGTCCCCCAGTTGGAAGCCATTGAATTGGAGGAAGTTGTGATTGGTTGGAGACCTTTGCCACATGATGAAAGACCTGTTGTGGGCCACGTTAAAAATATTCCTGGGACTTATCTTGCAACCATGCACAGTGGAGTTACCCTTGCACCTATCATTGGGGAACTGGCTGCCATGGAATTACTTGATGGAACAGAAACAAATTTATTGGCTGATTTTCGTCCCGATCGTTTTATTTGAAGATAAAAAAATATAAAATAAGCTGACTTTAAAAATGGATCAAGACAAGAAATATTTCTTCGTTATAGCGGTAATCGTCATGATTCCCTTCATTATCCTTATTGTATTTAATGGTTGGGGTTATCTGTCTCCAATTTTCTTTCCTGAATACAACCCAGTTGCAGTAATTTGTGGACCCAGAGTATAGATTATCATGCATAACCATAAAGGGATTAGTCGTGAATAAAAAAACAGGATTTTTTCTTGGTCTTATCATCCTTGTCGTTATTGCTGCCTACAGTCTGACAATAAATTTGCCTACTTTTATCAGCAAAACACCCGTTTTGGAGACAGGCAAAGCACTGGCTCAACCAATGGAATTGGTGGCATTTGATCTTGTGGATCATACAGGCAAACCCTTTCAATATAAGGACCTAAAAGAAGAATGGTCTCTGATATTTTTTGGCTACAGTAAATGCCCCGACGTTTGTCCAACCACGGTTTTCAAACTGACAGAAATTTATAAAATTCTTGATGAAGACAAAGCCGTCAAACAACCTCAAGTCATTTTTGTATCCATTGACCCAGACAGAGACAAGCCAGAAACATTGAAAGAGTATTTGACTGCTTTCAACTCTGAATTTATCGGTGTTACGGGTACTCTGGATGAAATAAAAAAATTAACGGCCAAATTAAGTGTTTATTTCCAAAAAATTGGTGACGACGAGGAGAATTATCTTTACGAGATGAATCATACGGCTGGCTTATTTTTAACCAACCCTGATGGCAAACTGGTTGCCTCTTTTAAACCCACAGCAACTCCGAGAGAACTTAGCATGGACGTTAAAAAAATCTTACTTTTACTATAGATTAGCTTAGAGGTTTTAATTTAACAGCCGTCCCGGAAGCCACCAAAAACAACATACCTTTACCTTTCCCTGAGAACTCTTGGTAGTCTAGATCAATACCGATAATTGCATCAGCACCAAGTTCATTGGCTTCCAGTTTCAATTCTCGCAGACAGGTCTGCCGGGCATCTTTCAAGACTTTTTGGCTGGCTTCACTTCTGCCACCGAATATGTCGCGAATCCCAGCAAAAAGATCCCTGAAAATATTCATGCCAAAAACACATTCAGCCGTAATCACTTCTATTTCATGATCTATCTCTCTATTGGCTACTGTGGGAGCTGTCGTTAAAACAATTGCGTCTAGATCTGAAATATCTTTGCTCCTTTTGATTTAATCGTCTGCTGAAAAAACTTTACGTCCAGCGAAATAGGTTGTGGCTACCTTGCGTTGTTTGAGTTCACGACCTACAGGATCATTGAGTGCACCGTCCAGGACTACGAAATCAGCCCATTTTCCAACACTGATGCTACCAATTTGATCTCCCCACCCTGCTAGATCTGCGCCAACTTGTGTATAGGCATACAAGGCCTGCTCAAAACTAAGTGCCTGCCGAGGATACCATGGACCTTCATACAAGCCAGTTGGACTTTCTCTGAAGACCGCATCAGCTAATTGAATCAGAGGTGAAAAAGGAGAAGTCGAAAAATCGCTGCTCAGTGCTAAACGAACCTCAGATCTTAGAAAATCATTCCACACATAAGCATATTTCTCTCTTTCTACACCCACTCTAGGAGTAATGTATTTACCAATCACTCCTGTTCCGTGATTGGGCTGCATTGAGGCTGTGACATTCAGCTTCTTAAATCTATCTATATCACTAGATTCAATAATTTCAATATGCTCTATGCGGTTGGCTAAAGACGTATTACCACTGTACTCAAATGCATTTAAAGCCATCTTAACCCCTCGATCACCGATGGCATGAATTGCCACTGGCATTCCAAGGCTATTAGCACGTTTAACCAACCGATTTATCTCCCCCTGGATATAGAATGGCTCTCCGACAATCTCAGGTCGATCAGAATAGATATCTATCAGTGCTGCTGTATGAGTGGATAGCACTCCATCAATCACATATTTAATAAATCCATATTCAATCAAGGGTCCTCGATCTTGATCATGAAATTCATACTCCCTGATAAGTTGATTGACGCGTGCTTCATTATTAGTGCTATCGTCTTCCTGGCTGAATTTTGAATGCTCTCCCCAGAAAACTCTTAGATATAATTTTTTATTAAGTGCTAGTTCCTTATATTTATCTAATTCAATACGACTGGACATGTCATGGACACTGGTAATACCAAATGAGTTTGCATAATCAATAACCTGCTCTATCTTATTCGTAGCTCGATCTGAATCTCTAACATAAGTTGGAGCATCCCAAATGAGCTCCATAGCACCTTCGAGCAGGATTCCATTTGGTTCGCCAGATGATCCATTAACAAGTATTTGTCCACCTAGTGGGACTTCCGAATCCGCTCTTATATTAGCTTTTTCAATAGCCAAAGAATTTACCCACATGGAATGCCCATCAATGTCTGAAAGTGCAACTGGATTATTCGTGGACACCTTATCTAATTCCCAACGGGTAGGTAGGCCTTTATTCTCAAAAGTATAATCCCAGCGGCCACCCAATAACCATTCGCCAGGTTCCATTGTCTTAACCCTTTCTGCAATCATTTCCAGCCAAACGGATTTTTCTCTGATACCAGTTAAGTTAATTCCGGTGACAATTTTAGAGCCGGAAGATAAATGAGTATGGCTATCTATGAAGCCTGGGACTATGGTTGTCCCATTTGCATTGATGGATTCTGTGGTTGCGCCTTTAAGCTCTAGCACCTCATCATTATTGCCTACAGCAACAAAGCGTCCGTCCTTAATTGCAAACGCTTCGGCTCGATTCTGGCTTTGATCAACGGTTCGAATATCTGCATTAAAGACTATCAACTCAGGGTCCATTGATGGAGAATTATTGTCGCAAGAAGCAATCAAGCCAAATGCTATTAACAATAAAAATAAGAACCGCAATTTCGTGATTTCAGCTTTGTTAACTAAGTATTTTCTTTTTTCTTGATTCATTATAATTGCCCCAAATCATTCACTAATTTTTGTTGCATCACAAGCATACTTCCAAACAAAGTCAATGAAAACAGGATCGTAGGAAAAAGCTGACGCGTCTTTGGTTTCCCCATGCTCCCAGTAGAGTCCTGTTTGGTTTTGGTACTTTTCTTCTGATGCCATCACTATGTGATTCAAAGCGCCTCTGTCTGCTGATTGAAGAAAAGGACGAATTATTTTCACCAAAAGCCCATAAGCCCCTCTCATATGACGGTGTGCGTTGGTGTTGATAAAGTATCCCGGTGAAACAGCGTAAACCGATATCCCAGTCTCTACCAGATTTTTAGCAAGCCTGAATGAGAATGCATTCAGACAAGCTTTTGAACGCGCATACGCCTGGAATCCAGTTCCATGATTGATTTTATTCCAGCGTTTTCTATTGTTGATGTCATCAAAATCAAATTCCTTAACCATTCTATGAGCATCCGAAGAGATATTAATAATCCTTGATGGCGCTGCAGCTTGCAGCAAATCAAGTAAAAGATGAGTCAGTAAAAATGGACCTAAAAAATTGGTTGCTAATGTCATCTCAAACCCGTCTTCGTTTTCTCTCCTCATCGACTCGGTGATGCCTGCGTTGTTGATCAAAACATCGAGACGCGAATAATGCTCATGAATATGGTCGGACAAACGGTGTAGCTCTGAAAAGGAAGAAACATCACAATCGATGTATTCAATTGACTTGTTACCAGTGGCTTCGATAATTTCATCTCGTGAGGCAACACCATTTGCAGTGTCAAAATCTACCAAAATTAGGGTAGTGCCTTTTTCTGCTAGTGATTTAGCTGCAATTCTCCCCATCCCACTGGCTGTCCCAGTGAT